>ERZ802822.1274-NODE-1274-length-16026-cov-11.702928_pt1 | contig 16026 bp, 22 predicted proteins | sample MGYA00345649_ERZ802822 | MGnify/ENA primary metagenome ERZ802822 (study PRJEB30503, sample SAMEA104212359) | marine metagenome | biome: Westerlies Biome; feature: [SRF] surface water layer (ENVO:00010504) within the epipelagic zone...; material: water...
GTCGGGGTGGCAGGATTCGAACCTGCGACCTCCTGCTCCCAAAGCAGGCGCGATGACCGGGCTACGCTACACCCCGTAAAACGGATTGCAAATATAGAACATATCATTACCCCCACAAACATAATTTTTTATCATTTTAGGTAATAGATTGATAATAACTTTTGATGTACTTTCATATTAATAAAACACTTAATCATGTACATTTGAATGTAAATTAATGATGATGAATAATCAACCTGAACATATTAAAACACTTATCATCGGATCTGGTCCAGCAGGCTATACAGCAGCTATTTACGCAGCTCGTGCCGACCTCAAACCTGTTGTATACACTGGCATGGAGCCTGGAGGCCAGCTAACGACTACGACTGAAGTAGATAACTTTCCTGGATATCCAGACGGGGTAGACGGACCAACAATGATGGTTCAACTTCAACAACAAGCCGAGCGTTTTGGTACAGACGTGCGTATTGGCATGGCAACTGCCGTTAATTTTTCAAAAGAAGCAGGTGGATTACATCAGGTTACTATTGACAACGAAAAAGAAGTACTGGCCGAAACCATTATTATCTCAACCGGTGCTACAGCCAAATATTTAGGCTTACCAAGTGAGCAGCGTCTTCGTGGAGGAGGAGTTTCTGCTTGTGCGGTGTGTGATGGATTTTTCTACAAAGGTCAGGACGTAGCCATTGTAGGAGGTGGTGATACGGCTGCCGAGGAAGCAACCTATTTAGCTAATATCTGCAAAAAAGTGACTATGCTGGTACGTAAAGACCACATGCGCGCTTCAAAAGCCATGCAGCACCGCGTAACATCGACTCCAAATATAGACTTACGTTACAACACTGAAATTGATGAAGTGTTGGGCGAGCAGGTAGTTGAGGGATTACGTATGGTTAACAATCAAACTGGAGAGAAGGAAGAAATTGAGATCACGGGTTTGTTTATTGCTATTGGTCACAAACCAAATACAGAGATTTTTAAGGGGCAACTCGACATGGATGACGCAGGCTATCTAATTACAGAAGGAAAATCTACAAAAACGAATCTTCCTGGTGTATTTGCATCTGGAGACGTGCAAGATAAAGAGTATCGTCAAGCTGTTACGGCAGCTGGTACAGGTTGTATGGCGGCACTTGATGCCGAGCGTTATTTAGCTACTGTTGAATCTGTAGAAGTGTAAGCGTAATGAAAATCACACCAGTTACGATTAACAGATTAACCCTATTAAAACTTCCTGCGGCTTATTTTACTGGAGTTCGTGTGAGATCCGTAACAGACGAATCGTGTAGGGTAACCGTGCGACTTGGCTGGGCAAACAAAAATCCGTTTCGTTCTATGTTTTGGGCGGTACAAGGAATGGCTGCCGAGCTTTCAACGGGTGTAATGCTTATGCGCTTATTGTCTCAAAAAAAGCGTAAGGCATCTATGCTTGTTATTGAAACCAAAGCTACTTTTTCTAAAAAAGCTGTTGGAAATATTGTATTCGACTGCTTACAGGGAGCAGAAATAGCTAAAAAAATAGCTGATATATCTCAAAAGCCACAACAAATTTGGCTTCACGCGAAGGGCCTAGATGAGACAGGAGATGCAGTCTGTTCCTTTTCTTTTTTGTGGTCACTAAAAGGCAAGAATTAACATTTTTACAACACTTTTGTGTAGTAAAAATATGTTTTTTTGTTAGAAACAATAGTAATATAAATGTCAACAAGATTAAACCTATCTTATTTTAAAACGGTATTGTCCAAAGTTTACGGCTATCCCACTGTATTCAAAAAAGAACTTAACAAGGCAAAAAAGCACTTAAATGCATACGATTATGATATGCTGATGATTTGGCTATCAAAAAATCAATTTTCTAGCTTGGCTTTGGACTGATAATTTTTACGTCTTCGTAAACAATTGCCCCTCGAATAATGGCACGGATTTTCTCATGCAGTGCTTTAATGATATGAAGTTTCAATCCGCGTTTGTGATAGATTACACTCACTTCTCTTGCAGGTTCAGGAGCAGTAAAAGATTTTAAATTTTGCTTTTGATCTTGTCCTAACTGACGTGTGTTCAAATAAGGTAGTAGCGTGATGCCCAATCCCTCGTTTGCCAATTGAATAAGTGTTTCAAAGCTACCGCTTTTGATTTCAAACTTGACAGGAGTGTTGTTTTTTACCTTACATACATGCAATGCCGACTCACGAAAACAATGTCCGTCTTGCAGGAGCAATATGTTTTCAGAATCAAACATTTCAGACGTAATTTTTTCTTTACGATTCAACTTAGAATGCGAAGGCGCATACACCAAAAAAGGTTCATAATACAAAGGTTTCTCTTCAATTTGACTTATGCCTAATGGCGTGGCAGCAATACCCGCATCAAGTGTTCCGTTTTCGAGACGCTCTAAAATTAGATGCGTTGGCATTTCTTCAATTTCCAGCGCTAATTGCGGATATGATTTTAAAACGGTTTGCAAAAACATGGGCAATAGGGTTGGCATTATGGTAGGTATAATACCAAGCGTAAACGTACCGCCGATTATTCCTTTTTCTTGATCTACAACATCTAGCATACGGTCAGATTCGCCAACAATTAACTTTGCTTGATCTATAATTTTTTTTCCAATAGCTGTGAGTGCAATAGGTTTTTGCGCTCTGTCAAAAATGGTTAAGTTGAGTTCTTGTTCTAATTTTTGAATTTGCATACTCAACGTGGGTTGAGTAACATGAACGTATTCTGCAGCCGTAGTAAAATTGCGATGTTTGGCAACAGCAATACAATATTTGAGTTGAGTAATGGTCATAATTATTGATTTAAAACAGTCACACGCATGCGCATATTAGTTAATGGCCATTCGCGTTTGTCTGTTGGTAATGCATTTATAGCGTCAACCACGTCCATTCCACGAATAACTTTTCCAAAAACAGTATAATTTCCATCCAAGTGGTAGGCACCTGGGGATTGTTGGACGATAAAAAACTCGTATGGAGATGCTAATTTATGCGGGTTTTCGATCTCGCTACTAGGCATGGAAATAACACCACGATGATGCTTCAGTCCGTTACGTGTATCAGGTGGTAGTAAATATTTCCCAATTTTTCTTCGCTTTTGCCCCGTATCATAATTATCTGAGTTGCCTCCTTGAATAATAAAGTCAGGAACGACACGGTGAAAGTAAGTGCCGTCAAAATAGTTTTGTTTGGTCAGGAAAATGAAATTTGCTCTGTGGTAGGGGGTTTGTTCAAATAACAATATGTCGAAGCTACCCAATGGAGTTTCTATGCGAGCTTTGTTTTCGCGATTTTCCGCTCCATAGCGCTGTAAAAATGGTATGGCTGTTTCTGCTGTTAGCGGTAAGTCGCTTTTTTTCTCAAGACCCTTTTGTGAAGGTTTTGAAACTACAGGCTTACTTGTGGCTACTTGTGGTTTTTTTGTTGTGTTTGGTGTTGAACTACACGAAATCACTATTCCAACAAAGAAACAATACAAGATACATTTCCAATAGTGTTTTTGCATGTGGTAAAGTTACAGGTTTTCATTATCTAAATAAATGTAAATTCATTTCCACGCCTTTTGTACTTTTGTACACCAAAACCAAATCGTGTTTAAAAAAAATCCTTTTGGACATTATCTTTTTATAAAACTGTGGCTAATACGCCTTTTGGGGTTTATTACACGTAGGCGATTTAATGGTTTTAATAACCTACATATCAAGGGCTCAGAAATTATACGCCAATTACCCGAGAAGAATGTGTTGTTTATTTCCAATCATCAGACCTATTTTGCCGATGTCACCGCAATGATGCATGTTTTTTTTGCCAGTTTAGCAGGGCGTGATGATAATCTTAACTATTTGAGTTATATCTGGAGACCAAAACTCAATGTATATTATATTGCGGCAAAAGAAACCATGAAGGCAGGGTTGTTGCCTAGAGTGTTGGCGTATACGGGTTCCATTTCTATTGAACGGACATGGCGTGAAAAGGGAAAAGAAATTAATCGACAGGTTAAAATGAGTGACGTTTCAAATATTGGAAAAGCACTTGATGATGGATGGGTAATTACCTTTCCGCAAGGAACTACCAAGCCTTTTGCACCTGTAAGAAAAGGCACCTTACATATTATCAAAAAGTATAAACCCCTGGTTGTTCCCATTCAAATTGATGGCTTCCGACGATCGTTTGATAAAAAAGGAATTTTCATTAAAAAGAAAGGAATAAAACAAACGATGCACATTAAGCCACCCATTACTTTTGACCTCACGAATTCAAATGAAGAGTTGGCAGCACAAATTACCGAGGCAATAGGGCAAGTAAAAAAGAAACTACTTTAAAATACCCGCACAGCTTATGCGAGCACCTGCTGCGCCAGAGGGCTGCGACACAAAATCGTCAGCACCTTGATGCACGATAATGGCTTTCCCTAAAATGTTTTTGGCTTCATCCTCACATCCGATGCACCATTCATCAGTTTCAAAATGTATCCGACCAATACCATCTGCGCCAACTTCAAAGTTACCGATATCCCCTTTGTGATACCCTTTCTCGCTACCCCAAGCGCCATGCGATTCAAAAGTTGGGTTCCAGTGCCCGCCCGTAGATTTGCCATCATCTGAAGAGCAATCCGCTTTTTCATGTAAATGAATGGCATGCGTGCCTTCATCTAACCCACGAATGGTAACGCTTAATTTCACCAAACTGTTTTTTTCGCTTAGCAATGCAAACCCTGCTGCATTAGATCCACTTTTTGGGTTTAATCCTATTTCCAGCTGACTGCGCTGACAACCAGATATAAAAACTACAAGGAGTAGTAATACTATCTTTTTCATACACCAAATAACTTAAAATTTTTACGGACTTCCTATTATTTTTTTAAGAATATAGGAAGTTCGTTTTGTTTGTAAGATTTAAGCATTTCTATACTTCGCAATTGCGAATCTTTAAGCTCTGGCAATTTCATTTTTTAGCAAAAATGTAGATATTTGGGAAAAGTGTTTTTATGTCTTTTCAGAACTTCTCTTTGCTCAGTATTTTTTTAGTTTGCCTGACTTCGTGCAAAGTTCAGTATAGGAGTACAGCATTTGATAACAAGTCAGTAGCTGTTCGGTACAATGATGATTCAAATTGGGCGGTATTTGAAGGAAAAACATCTGATGGTAAATATGTAGGAAGAGGCACAGATTCACTACAAGCCGATGTTTTTTTTGTATACCCTACACTTTTAATTGATCACAAAGACACCAGTTGGAATGCATCTATTGAAGATACTGCGATTCGCGATGGTGTAAAGAAATGGATTATCCCTTATCAGGCTGCGGCATGGGCTAGTGCTGCGCGAATTTTTGTGCCCTATTACCGTCAAAATCATTACCGTGCTTTTTTTGAGCCTCACTTAGGTCAAGGGGGACAACAAGCTAAAGAATTTGCTTACAACGATGTCAAAGCTGCTTTTCAATACTACATGCGATATGAAAACAAGGGGCGTCCACTAATTTTGGCAGGACACAGTCAGGGGGCTATGCATCTTAAAAAAATAGCGCAAGAATTTTTTGATGGTACAGAGCTGCAAAAACAGCTTGTGGCTGCATATTTGATTGGCACTCGGGTTCTCGAAGATGATTTTAAACATCTAAAACCACTTACTTCTGCTGAACAAACAGGTGGCTATGTAAGCTGGAATAGTTATAAAAAGGGTAACCTACCTAAATATGCCGATTGGTACAAAGGGGCTGTAACCACAAACCCTATTACTTGGGACAACAGTACTACAAGTGATTTATCTGGTCATAAGGGGTTACTGTATTACGGCGAACAGTTGATTTCATCATCTTTATCCGTTGAGGTTGTCGATGGGTTACTCTGGGTAAGTTTACCCAAAGTACCCAAACGTTTTTGGGTTTCATTTATCAAGGATTATCACAGGTTTGATATCTCATTTTTTTGGCAAGATATAAATGAAAATGCCTCGCTTCGAGTAAAGGAGTTCTTAACTCAAAAGTGATTTAAGGCGCTCCAGGTGCCAAAGCCACTTTTAGGCCATTTAGTTCAGGTGTTATTGGAATTTGGCAACCCAAACGAGAATTTTCTTCCACAAAATAAGCCTCGTCTAACATGGCTTCTTCGTCATCGTTTCGTTCACCAAAATGCTCATTAGTAAGAATATACACTTGACAAGATGCGCACATGGCCATGCCACCACATATTCCCTCTACTGGAAGTTCAAACCCCTTGCAAACTTCCATCAAATTCAAATTCGTATCTGTTGGAACCGAAAAATCGTATTCTTTCCCTTCACGGTCTACGACCGTAATACTCACGTCTGCACTCAAGATGTTACGGTTTTTTTAGGTTGTTTGTCCTCAAATCCTTGTACCCCTTGAACAGTGGTGTATTTTAGTGTAAACTTTTTGTCTGGATTGATGATTTTATAAGCTGTTTGCACGGCAAGTGTTGCCTCATGAAAGCCACACAAAATCAGCTTGAGTTTCCCTGGGTATGTGTTAACATCACCAATGGCAAAAATACCGGGAAGATTTGTTTGGTAATCAAACGTATCCACTACAATAGCATTTTTGTCTATTTCTAGACCCCAATCCCCAATAGGACCAAGTTTTGGAGACAGTCCAAATAAAGGAAACCACAAATCTGTTTTTATGGTTGTTTTTTCTTCTTTGGTGTGAATCACAACGCCTTCAAGATTGTCATTGCCTTCCAATTCTTTTACTTCTGCAAACGTATGAAGTTGCACTTTACCTGCCGCTGCCAATTCATGAGCTCTGGCTACAGAATCTTTGTGTGCTCTAAAGCGATCGCTTCTGTGCACCAAATGGACAAAGCTCCCCTTTTCTGCAAAATAAATCGCCCAGTCAAGTGCCGAATCACCACCACCCGAAATGACCATATCTTTTCCTTCAAATAGATCTGGATCTTTAATAATGTAGCGTACGCCTTTGTCTTCAAAATCAGCGATATTGCTAATTAGTGGTTTTCGTGGTTCAAAACTTCCTAAACCACCGGCAATCATTACCACAGGGGCATGATGCTGTGTGCCTTTACTTGTAGTTACCACAAAAGATCCGTCAGCTTGTTTTTCGATACTATCTGCGCGCTCGCCCAATGTAAAACCAGGTTTAAATGGCGCAGCTTGCTCCATTAGTTTATCAACTAATTCTCCTGCTAATACGGATGGATATCCTGGAATATCATAAATCGGCTTTTTTGGATAAATCTCGGCAAGCTGACCACCAGGCTGCGGAATGGCATCAATAAGATGACAACGAAGTTTCATAAGACCTGCTTCAAATATTGCAAAAAGCCCTACGGGTCCTGCCCCAATAATGATAATATCAGTTTTAGTCATTTTTTTCGAGTAATTTTTCTGTTAATGCATTCATAGCTACTATTTTTTGATCAAAATCACCCTTCAAGCTTTTTCGATATTCGTATAGTTTGTCTAGAAGTACGTCTGTTTCTTCTGGCAAAAAGCCTTCAAGCCACTGACGCATTCGTTTTGCTAAAGTAGGAGATTTTCCGTTTGTTGAAATAGCGATTTTTAAATTCACTTTTTTAATAATGGATTTGAATATCTTTACGTGTGGTAATGTGTAGGTTACCATTAGAGTATTCGTCTGAAACCTGAGCAATTCTAAGCATATGATTTGCAGAACATTTCCCATAAGGAATTTTAATGCGCACCATTTGCACACCTTGCTGGCGCTGTCCGTAAACACCTCGTGCTAAACGAAGGCTTCGGAACTTTTCTTCGTCCATTTTACATTCTTTAAACGCAAATATTTTGCGTTCTAAGTCAAGAATATCGTATTCAACAATGGGATCTTCTATTTCGGTTCTAAAACTTTTCATGTGGTTTCTATAAATCCAACACCTGCAGTGTTGAATGTGTTTGGATCGATTAAAATAAACGCCCCCAAAGCAGGATTTTCTTTGTAAGATTTTGTGGTAATGGGTTGTGCCAGCGCCAATGCGCCTTTGCCAATATCATTTAGCTCTAACTGGTTAGCTTGACGGTTTTCTAGTGCTTCTAAATCAATTTTAGAACGTACATGTTGTACCTTTACCAAACTGCGTTGGATGCCTTGTTGTAACCAATATTTATTGCCCGATGTTAGTGGCTTGTCTTGCATCCAACAAAACATTGCGCTTATATTTCTTCCGTTATTAACATTCGCTTTTTCGTTGAGGATAGTATCGCCCCTAGAGGCATCAATTTCATCAACCAAAAGGATGGTGCCGTTTTCTCCAGCGGAAATTCGCCCTGTATTCTCACCGTATTTTTCGATGCGCTTGATGATGCTTTTCCTTGCTGATGGATGAATAGTGATTGCATCGCCAACAGCAAAACTTCCCGAACGGACATTTCCCGCAAAACCACGATAATCGTGTAATTCTTCACGTTTTGGACGAATTACATATTGAATTTGAAATGCACCGTCATTGGCTTGGTTGCTTTCCAAAGGAATCGTTTCAATTAAACTTAGCAGCGGCTCACCATCATGCCAATTTAATTTATCAGAAGTACTCACGACGTTTTCGTTATACAAGGCCGATACAGGCGTGTAGTGATAGGTTACACCGTCTTGTCCGTGCATGGCGACAAGACTTTCAAGAGTTGTTTTTATGTTTTCAAAAACATCTTGACTGTAATCTACCAAATCCATTTTATTGACTGCAAATATAATTTGCTTAATGCCCAAAAGTTGGGTGATAAAAAAGTGACGTTTGGTTTGCTCAATAACTCCTTTTCTGGCATCTAATAGTATGATGCTTGCTTGCGCCGTTGAGGTACCTGTCACCATGTTTCTTGTATATTCTACATGACCCGGAGAATCAGCAATAATGAATCTTCTTTTTGGTGTGGAGAAAAAGATGTGTGATACATCAATAGTAATGCCTTGCTCACGTTCTGTTAGCAATCCGTCAGTGGCTAAAGACAAGTCTAAATACCCAAAACCGCGTGCAGCACTTTTTTCTTCAATGTGCTGAATTTGATCTGTTTTTAATGCCCCAGTTTCGTATAAAAGTCTACCAATTAAGGTGCTTTTACCGTCATCTACACTTCCTGCGGTGGCAATTTTAATAAGCTCCATATTAAAAATATCCTACTTTTTTGCGTTCTTCCATGGCTCCCTCAGAACGTTTGTCATCCAAACGTGCACCACGTTCTGAAAAATCAGAACCTCCAATTTCATTAATAATCGTATCGAGTTTTGTAGCTTCGGAAAGTACGGCTGCGGTGCAACTCATGTCTCCAACTGTGCGAAAACGTACTGAAGTATGTTTGCGTTCGTCGTTTTCTTCTACGTTTACATAATCCGAAACGGGCATCCATTGATTGTCACGCTTAAATACTTCGCGTTCATGTGCGTAATAGATAGATGGGATTTCAAGCTTTTCTTGACGGATGTAATGCCAAACGTCTAATTCAGTCCAGTTACTGATTGGAAATACACGAACATTTTCACCGCTGTGAATCATACCATTCAGCATGTCAAAGAGTTCTGGACGTTGTAGTTTTTCGTTCCATTGTCCAAAATCATCACGAACCGAAAACACACGTTCTTTAGCACGTGCTTTTTCTTCATCACGACGTGCGCCACCCATACATGCGTCAAATTTGTGTTTTTCTATGGTGTTTAATAGGGTAGTGGTTTGCAAACTATTCCGACTTGCGTGTCTTCCTTTTTCTTCAATCACGTTTCCTGTATCAATGTCGTCTTGCACATGTCCAACGATTAGACGAAGCCCATGCTCAGCGACAAGCTTGTCTCGTAGTTCAATAGTTTCTGGAAAATTGTGTCCAGTATCTATATGCACCAACGGAAACGGTATGCTTGCTGGAGCAAACGCTTTTTGTGCCAAGTGCAATAAGGTAATGGAATCTTTTCCTCCCGAAAACAGCAAGCATGGATTGTTAAATTGCCCTGCTAATTCTCGTATGATGTAAATGGATTCTTCTTCCAGTTGTTTTAAGATACTCATGATTTAATGGTATGTAATCCACATTCTTTTTTACTCACTTCCCACCACCAACGACCTGCGCGTATGTCTTCTCCTGGCTCAATGGCTCTTGTACAAGGAGCACAACCAATACTTACATACCCTTTTTTGTGCAGTTTGTTCTGTAGTACGTTGTATGTGTCCAAATAAGTAGTTACATCATCTAACGACCAGTGCAATAGTGGATTGAATTTTAAAATCCCAAAAGATTCGTCATAACTGAAAAAATCTAAGTCTAAGCGGTTCTCAGATTGACTTTTACGCAAGCCTGTAATCCAAACATTTTGGTTTTTCAACGCGCGCTTAAGCGGCTCAATTTTTCGAATATTACAGCACTCTTTTCGGTTTTCAACAGAACGATAAAAGCTATTTGGGCCTTTTGAGACTACTAAGTTTTCCACTTCTTTTGTGTTGGGCGCAAATACATGAATCCGCTTTTTATATTTCCGCTGGGTATCATCAAGAACATCGTAGGTTTCTTGAAAAAGCCTTCCCGTGTCAAGAGTAAAGATTTGAATGGGAAGTTTTTGTGTGGCAATGTGGTGTGTTAATACCTGATCTTCCTGACCAAGCGAGGTGGAAAAGGTTATATTTCCTAAGTTTTGTTTGATTAAAAAATCAAAAAGAGCAGACAAGCTGGACGATGTGCACAGTTTTTTGTTAAATTCCTTGGCATGTAGTAAACTCATTTTTTCCCCCAATTTATTTTATCCCACAAGCGCTCATGAATTACGTATAAAACCATTTTAGTGATCAATTCTATACCACCTATGGATAATGCAAATGCTAATTCTCTAGTTATAATATATGAAATAACAAAAGTATCAAGAGTCCCAATAACGCGCCAACTAACTGATTTTAAAAGGGAACGAGAGAAACGTTCTTGCTTCAGAGAACGCTTTTCATTTTTGGTCGATATGATAAATTGATCTACTAGCATGATTAAAAACAGGGCAAATATAATAAATACTATCAAATAGATAGGATTATTAGATTATATTGCTTTAAATTTGTTAAATGATATCAAATAAGTGTAAATACGCCATAAAAGCTTTAACGTATATCGCTCGTAACGACGATGGTACAAAGGCAGTCATGACTTCGGATATTGCACAAGAACAGGATATTCCACGTAAGTTTTTGGAAATTATTTTACGCGATTTACGGAATAACCGTATTTTAGAGAGCAAGAGAGGTAAAGATGGTGGTTTTAGGCTCTTACGACCAGCGGAGGATATTAACCTAACAGAAATCATGCGTATTATTGACGGACCCATCGCTATGTTGCCATGTGTTTCCTTGAATTATTATCGCTCATGCGACGATTGTGACGAAAAAGAATGTGAAGTAAAAGGCGTTTTTGAACAAGTAAGAGATAGAACTTTAGAAGTTTTGAACGGTAAAACAATAAAATCACTAACTTTAGACTAAATATGAAGCGACCAGGTGCATTTTTATTGGCGATTTTTGTTATGCTTCTATCTGTTGAGAGTACTGTCGGTATGCACTTATGCCATGATGTACTTGTAGAAACCTCTATCAATAAAACGCTGTCTAGTTGTTGTAAGAAAAGTACAAGTCAAGATCAACACAAGCTTTCTAAGCCATGTTGTGAAATAGCTCATTTCACAGCAGAACTCCAAGATACAATAGTATCAACGTCTGATATTGCGTTTATTGATTTGGTTGCAATTGCACCTTTTATCCAGTTTGAGCCGAATTCACTTGAGTGCATATCCAAGCATCAATTTGTAAACATTGAGCTACCCCCCAAAATACATCACACGTCTTTACACATTTTATTTGAGCAATACTTGATTTGATTAACAAATATCATACGTTTTTTGTTTAATTTTAGTCATTTATCATGTTCAAATCTTATTTTATATTAATTATTATCATAAATTTTAGTGCATTGTATGCACAACATCGTCTTGTTACAGGCTATGTCTATGATCAAGATAATTCAGCGCAGCCGCTCGTCGGCGCAAGCGTGTATTGGGAAAACACATCGACAGGTACAGTTACAAACGACGAAGGCTATTTTTCCATAAAACATAAACCCGAAAATACTGTTTTACTTATCTCATATTTGGGCTTCGACACGTTAAGAATAACCTCTGGGCTTGATAAGCCAATTAAAGTAATTTTGGCCTCCAGTGACGCCTCAAAACTAAAGGAGGTAATTATTTCTCAGAAACGAAAACCCTTGCAACGTACTATTTTCAGCTCCAGAAACGTTACGACTGTTGGCAGCGATGAATTGCTAAAAGCAGCTTGTTGTAACTTGTCTGAGAGTTTTGAAACCAATCCGTCGATTGATGTAAACTACGCGGACGCACTCACAGGAACTAAGCAAATCCAAATGTTAGGACTGACAAGTCCGTACATATTGTTTACCCAAGAAAACATTCCTAGTCTACGCGGTAGTAATCAAACATTCGGACTTACTTTTACACCAGGAACATGGGTAGAGAGTATCCAAATTACCAAAGGCGCAGGATCTGTAACCAGTGGCTACGAAAGTATATCAGGTCAAATTAACACCGAGTTGATAAAACCCTTAATTGCGCCACCACTTTTTATTAATGGATTCCGTTCTGTGAATGGACGAACGGAACTTAACATCCAAACCAAACACGAACTTTCTCCTAAGTGGACTACTTCGTTGTTCTTGCATGGGAATCAACGCAAAAAGAAAACCGATCAAAACAAGGACGGCTTTTTAGATATGCCGCTATCGCAACAAATTAATATTTTAAATAGATGGCAATTTATTGATCCTGAAAAAGGTTGGGTTGGCTTTGCCAGTTTGCGCTATCTGAATGACGAAAAACAAGTTGGACAATTGAATTTTGATCCTGAAATACATCAGTTTGGCAACTTGATGTGGGGAGGTGAACTCAAAACAGACAAATGGGATATGACCTTAAAAACAGGATATGTATTTCCCGAAATCCCATACAGAAGTTTTGGTTTCCAGTCGGCGGTAAGTCAGCACAAACAAAAAGGCTATTTTGGCAACAACATCTATGATGTTTCATACACGAGTTATTTTCATCATTTGGTCTATCAATCTATAATTGGCAATACCCTAAACAAGTTTAAGACAGGCTTGCAGTATATGGCAGATATATACGACGAAACGGTCTTGGGCACAGAAATTCATAGAAATGAAACTAATATTGGAGGATTTTTTGAGTACAGCTACGATAGCCAAGAGCAGTTTAACATGATATTAGGTTTGCGACTAGACCATCATAATACGCTTGGAAGTTTTATTACGCCGCGTGTGCATCTCCGTTATGCCTTAGCTGAGAATACAACTATTTTACGCCTATCGGCGGGAGAGGGAAGACGTGTGTCAAGCATTTTTGCCGAACACCAAAAGTTTTTTGGAAGCCAACGATTATTATCTATACAAAAACCCACAAGGCCCATGTATGGATTAACGCCTGAGCGCGCATGGAACTACGGATTTAGTTGGATACAAAAGGCCTCTCTTTTTAGTCAACCTGTTGAAATGGGCTTTGATGTGTATCGCACGCAATTCACAAATCGTGTAGTGGTGGACTGGGAAATACCAGGAGCAATTTCTTTTTACAATTTAGAAGGCAAAAGCCATGCACAAAGCTTTCAGTTTTCGGCAAGCACGAATTTTAATGAACGCATAGATGTGCGTTTTGCCTACAAAGCCTATGATATAAAAACAACCTACAATTCTGGGCTGAAGCGAGTTCCTTTGCAACCTAAGAGCCGTTGGTTTACATTTTTGGGTTACAATACTAGTGTAAAAGCAGGAAAACAATGGCGTGCCGATGCCACTTTCCATCGCGTTGGACAACAGCGATTGGTAGCTACTTTTGACGCATCATCAAAAATGGTAAAGGGCTTTTCGTTATTAAGCTCACAGCTTACACGCCAATTTTCAACTAACTTTTCTTTTTATTTAGGAGCTGAAAACCTGTTTGATGTAAAGCAATCAGATGCAGTTTTAGGCGCGTCAAACCCTTTTGGCGCAGCTTTTGATACAAGTCAGGTATATGCCCCTTTGTTTGGAAGAATGCTCTATGCAGGATTCCGATTTAATATATAATTTTATAACTATGAAAATTCATATCATCATTTTGTTGTTTTTGGCCACCACAGCCATAGCGCAAACAGAGAAAACAACTGTGTCCGTTCGTGGCAATTGCGATATGTGCAAAGCACGTATTGAAAAAGCAGCTATAAGCACCAAAGGGGTAAAGTATGCTGTTTGGCAAGCGGATACTGAAAAACTAACGCTCATTTATAACGCTAAAAAAACAGCGGTATCAGAAGTTTCAGCAAATATTGCAGCCGTAGGGCATGAAGCAAATGGAATTGCTGTTTTAGACAGTGTGTATGCGGCTTTGCCTATGTGTTGTCAATATGTGAGTGGAAACCCTCACAAAAAAGCTGATGAATCGAATGAAGCCCTTAAGTAATTATTTTTGGAGGCTGTTATAGTGGTTTCTGAAACATCACTAGAACAAGCTTTTAACAACTTTAGTGGTTTTAAGGACAATCAACACCCTTTATATCAAGGTCAAGATACTTTAACTCAGAATTCAACTGGTTTTGGAGCTTTAGGATGGGGTTCTTTTGGAGCTAACGCATACTAGAGCCTGTTAAAAAGTCTTATTACAATGATGGAACTTTGTTTGTGAACTACCTAGGTTTAGTTTCAGTACTAATCAATTCAAAAAGCACTATTTCTATTAAAGCACGGTTAACTCGTCGAAATCCGTGCTGCGTCACTCTAAAATTGACTATTTTTTGATGACTATCTTAAAGATTGTTTCGTTTTCGTCATTTTTCAACTTTAAGAAAAAAAGACCGTTTTCTAAGCCTGTCACATCAATTTTGTTTGTAATTAATTGCTTGAAGCGTCTCTGCCCATTGATGCCATAAATAGTTGCATTTAGTGCTTCTGTAACTTCTTTAATATATATCGTATTTGAGGCTGGATTTGGGTATACTTTGATATTGCTCAGCTTGTTTTTTGGCCTCGAAAGCGTATGCTTGGCATAAAAATCACCCAATGCGGTTAACTCATTGGTTTCTGAGATTAAATCAGCAGTTACCAGCATTGGGTAATTGGGGTTGTTGCTATTGGGATCAAACCATGAATAGCGTTTCACATAATCTAGTTCGTCTAGCGCAGATAAAACTTGATTCATAAAAGATAGTACGTATGCTTCAGAATACCTATTTGGGGCACTTGTTGTTGCATCCATGTCACGAACAGCAAATTCTGTAATCCATATGGGCTTGCCATACGTTTGATAAACTTCTTCTACCAACGCCAAAAAGTTGGCGGCAACATTTTTATGATAAATGTGAATTGCAACAAAATCGATTCGTATATTATTGGATACAGCTTTATTCATGAATTCACGCATCCAATCATTGAGCGGTGCAGATGTCGCAGGACTGGATATGGGAACACTTAAGGTTTCCAATAATGGCCACAGGGCTATGGCTTCATCAACAGTCATATCTGCTTGGTCACCAAGATCAGGCTCGTTAAAAGTCAACACATTTTTAATTGTACCATCACCCGCCAAATTATTTAAATAATCTATTTTTTCCTGTGTTAGACCACCCATTCCCCAAATCATGGGAACAAATTCAACCCCACTTGGATAATTGGCCTTGTATTCCAAATTCCACGAATAATGCCATGAAGGGTTGAGTTTTACGAATCGCTCTTGCCAACTGCTTTCATATCCTAAGTTAAAGGCAACTCCTTTTTTTGGGTGTCCATTACTTTGTGACAAAATTTGTTGCGCTATGAAAAGAAACAAAATTAAAATTCTCATGATTGCTCTAATCGCAGCACTAAAGCTACTAATTCTTGGCAACTATTTAGCAACTAAAAAAAAGAAACCCTGTAAATTAGCGACTTACAAGGTTTGTTGCGGAGAAAGAGGGATTCGAACCCCCGGAGGTGTGACCCTCAACAGTTTTCAAGACTGCCGCATTCGACCACTCT
>ERZ802822.1275-NODE-1275-length-16021-cov-11.533053_pt1 | contig 16021 bp, 11 predicted proteins | sample MGYA00345649_ERZ802822 | MGnify/ENA primary metagenome ERZ802822 (study PRJEB30503, sample SAMEA104212359) | marine metagenome | biome: Westerlies Biome; feature: [SRF] surface water layer (ENVO:00010504) within the epipelagic zone...; material: water...
GTGACCGCTGCATCCACAGTCGTGTAAACTGTCCCATCGGATCCAGTTAATGCCGCTGTTGTTGCCGCTGTTGTTGCTGCTGCAGCAATTGCGGTATCATTCGATGTGATCGCTACATCTACAGTCGTGTGCTTTGTGCCCGAAGCATCTGTCAACGCCTTGTCTATGTCTGCCTGCGAAAACGCTGAATCGTCGTCGCCGCCACACGCTGCAAGCGAAAGGGCCATCAGCGATACGCCGCCCGCACGCGCTGCTTTGGTATTTTTCTGCTCCCAAGCAGATGTCAGCTTTTTCACCAACTCACTTTGCTTGTTGGAAGCGTTCATTTCATCAAGAAACGATCCGTTCGACATAATGTTCATTCTATTTGCTCCATACTTAACTGGACGGATTACCGCCATATACGCCTCTAGGAAAATCCAAAAACGTTCCTTACATCAACCCCTTAATGCTACTGAGCGCAAAACGCTTCACATTTTTTAACTCTAGTGTTGCTTTATTGCATCAAGTTGGACCGATATTAATAAACTCCATAGACGCAACGAGAGGCCGTTTCAAGTTTAAATTAGGCTGATCATGTCAGCTGAGCCTAAAAAATCGAAAATGTTTGGTGTTGGTTGGCTGTGAAGCTGGCAAATCGTATCTATTTTAAGGGTCGTGGCAAGCCACTCAGTTGCAGCTAGCATCGCGACCTCCGCCTTCCTGCGCTCGCCTGTTAGACCAATTTCTCTGAATTCTACGTCATGCAAACGATCCTCAACAGACAAATACGGAACCGAGCGTGGACTCATTAATGACCGGTTGCTCACGCAGTTGCTCTATCTTTTTAAGAATAATTTGCGTAGTCATTCTAGCCCATTCAAACGCCTTATCTATTGACTTGATTATTTGCAGCACGGAGACGTATTTCTTACTCCCGTCAAGATACGTCGAACGAACTTTCTGGGCCAGCGCCCACGCCGCAGTCCCGACACCCGCTATTTGCGAAGTCAATATGAGTCAAAGGTACAATTTTCTGGATAGATATTGTGCTGGTGTATCCTATGCAAGCGCATGCGTTTTATCACCATAATAGTAAGTTATTTTCTCCGGCATTTTCTCCGGCATTGAACCAAAATAATTTTAGAATGTAAATTTTGACTGTGTCAGATTTTCGGCCACATTCAGATTGCATTTACAGATCGTCGATACGGTCTGCTGAGCCGCCGCAACTTGTCCCGATTCATCTATGCCTTAAGCCGCCGCTTTTTCCAACAACGTCGAGAGTGCATCTAAAACGCTCAAGAGACAGTCGATAAGTCCCTAGGGGGGTGTGCTGCTCAAGCTCTATCCAGACGTGAGCCAGTCGCGTGCCGCGCTCATTTCGAACGTGCTTGAGACCTGCTTCAGATATTTATACAGTACATGTATCACTTAAAATTTTTGTATCTATTTTGCCGCCATAAAAAACAGCCAACCTTTATGCTCGCAGAAAGCCTAGCGATTTCATCAAACACATTTTCAAATCTCCCAAGACTATTGCTTTGAAATTTAGGTCTTTATCCGATACTATAGCCACAATTGTAAATACTGCTCCGCAGCCTAATTCTTTGTCGTTAACACTTTGAGATAAATCTCAATTGCTGCTTGCATTGCTTGCAATGAGCCAGCGTCGAGATTAACAACGGCAGATGCAGCGGAAACGTGATCGTTGAGCTCATACCTCGCGGACGCGTCAACCTTATCAGCCTCTCTGTCAATGCCGCTTTTTTTGGAAGATTGAGGGGCTAAATATCTAATTAGTTTAACGGAACACTTGCGCTTGGTTCAAGTAATACGAAAATAGAAATGCGACCTATAAAAGTCGTGAATATTACCGCAGGGTTGTTTTACATCTGCGCTGCAAGTTTTATCCAGAGCAATTTTGAAGCCTGCCATAAAAAGCTTAAAAATCTAATCTGTGCCCCAAGCCAATTGGCGATGAACCACGTACAGTGTAATAGGCCAGCGGTATCATTAGCGGACTAACGACTCTTTCTTCAGCAAGCTCTGCGAAAAATACATCGGTATTGTCAATTGTCACCGAATGACGCATTTGATCAGGCGGGCAAAATCCTACCTTGCAGTAACTTTCACCGGTCAGTGTTGCGCTGGGCAGCTCAACAAGATAACTTATCAGACTATTTACGATAGAGCAGTTTTCTGCAAAGCATCTCGTCAAATTACTAGATAGAAGCGAGGCATTGAAAGTGGATAAAATCGCTAGATCATCAGTAATCTGAAGCTTTGCGTCGACAGTTAATGGGTGCTCTTTATCTGCTTTTTTCAATATGCTCCCGTGGTATTGTAACGCAGCATCCGAAACGTTTGCAATGGACGTTGATCCAGATTTGAGCACCAGCGACTCAATATTCATGGACCCTGTTGTCAGGATCTTATTTTCAACGAACTGAATGTCACCTGAGTAGTCAACAATATTCACTCTGGCACTTTCAGCATTTATTCGTGCGGCAGAAATACGCGACGCGGGGCCAAATTGATTGCTCGATAAATTATATGTAGAGGACGCTGAAAATCCATCAACAGCAACCTCAAAATGGCCAATCTTGGCTTTCTCTACTGAGATTTCAAATGCGACAGAAGGGCTGCGCAACTCTCCACTTAAATCTACGCCACGTACATACCCAGCAGCGCCTGTCAGACTACCGGACATATCTAAATTGAAGGGAATTTCTTGTTGTTCAATTGGATGTCTTAGATCCAAATCTGAAAAGCTTAAAATAAATTTCTCCCCACTTATATCGGCACTTTCATTTTTCACGCCCTGCACAGTCATGACAGCTGTTTCTAAGCTTCTAAGATTATCGTTCAATCCCGCCGTAATATCGACTTGGCCAGCAACCGCATGACCGACCGTCAAAGATGACAAGGTCGCGACTAACTCGGCAGAATTCCAATCAAATAGCCCTCTCGGAGTGAACTTAATCGTTGCTGCTTCCAGCGTGCCAACGCCTTCGATAAGACTGGGACCTAATGTGGCAGTCAGCGAAAACCCATCCGCGATTTGCCAGCTCAAACCAAATCCACGCACGAAACCTTCGACTGGAATTGAATCATTATTTCTAGGGATGCCAAATTTTATGAATGAAGCGGTGACTTTTAGTGTTGGTGACACATCCAGCCTATTGATCTCAACAGAACCTTCAAAAGTCGCGTTTAGGGCCCGAGATATGAGAGTTGGACCTAACACAATTGCGCTACCCCATGCTACGCAGGTAGTAAGTATTATCCAAAGAAAAAGTTTCAAGAAGCGCATGTTGATCATTCAAACCTGTGCCGACGATTCTTTATCAAGATAAGATAAAGGCCAACAATGATCATTGGAAACGAAAGCGTTTGCCCCATTGTAATTCCGAAGTCACCGAACTTGTAAGCAAATCCAAATGGATTTAACTCAGAGAAAAATTGCGGGTCAGGGACGCGATAGAACTCCACGAAATAGCGTCCCGCACCGTAGATTACGAGGAATAAACCTGTGATTACCCCGGGTCGCCGCAGGGCCCCGAGATAGGCAAAGGCTACGAGCACCAATAATAAGACTAAGCCCTCCAGACCCGCCTCATAGAGCTGCGAGGGATGTCGCGCACACTCCCCCACAACGCCGGGGCAGTCTTGGGCGCGAACTCCAGGAAATATTACACCCCAGGGCATGTCAGTCGGGCGTCCCCACAACTCTGCGTTGATAAAATTAGCGGATCTACCGAGAAAAATTCCGGGGCCCGATGCCAAGGCAATTAGATCGGCGCAGGACCATAATATTACACCGTGATGGCGACAATAAAGTATGGTTGCCACTACAACACCCAAAAAACCGCCGTGGAATGCCATGCCTCCATCCCATACGCGCATGATTGCTGCAGGATCGGCTAAATAAACGTCTAAATTATAAAATAATACGTATCCCAGTCGGCCACCAATTATCACACTTAGGATTAAGTAGGTGATTAGGCTATCCACTTGGTTCCGATCTAAGGGACCCGTGTTAAAACGCCAAAGGCGGTCACAAGATATGAAGTAGCGCATCAGGAGTGTAGCGATTAAAAAACCGACAACATACGAGAGAGCATACCACCTAAGTGCCACATCTACCCCAAAAATGGTAACTGAAAAAATTTCTGGAGATATGTTTGGGAATGGTATCATTTCGTAGTCCTGTCGCTCGCCCGCGTTAAAACGTTTCTGGTGAACTATTGCAAGCTTTTGTTACGTTTACTGTTGCCCGCGGATACACGATAAAGTATTGAATGCCCAATTGTAGAAACAGGTTAAAATAATGAACGATACGGCTGAGAGTGAGCACGCCGAAAATCAATCACAGACTGAGGCCGTCGAGGGGCAGGCACTTGCAAAGATTGAACCGGTGAAAATTCCTGCCTCCGATACTGCGGATGTTGAGGCCGCTGAGACCAAAACACACGGACTTGAGATCAGCGAGGCGTCCCTATTAGACGCGACACGCACTTTTTTGAGGTCGTACGGCATACGCAAATCGGCTGCGGCAGTGAGAGAAGCCGTGGAGATGCCGCACGACACCTTTGCGCCAACGCAGGCAGTGAGTGCATTATCCTCGCTTGGCTTCAAGTCAAGTTTTGGCAGCCTAAAATTAGAAAAGCTTGGTCCAGAATTTTTTCCGCTCATAGCGTTCGCCCGTGGTGGTGATGCAGTAGTCCTCCATGGTCCAATCGAGGACGGGCTCGTACGAATTTCGCAGTTTGGAAGTAACGGAAAAATTGAAACTGTTTCATCAGATACGGTGACGTCAAATTACTCAGGATACGTAATCCTGGCAGCAGAGTTGAGTGATGGGGAAAAAGAGCAGCGGAATGGTCACTGGTTCTTCAGCGCATTCCGCAAAAGTAAGTGGATCTACGTTCAGGTCATGATTGCCGCAATGGTGTCAAATTTTTTATCTCTCACAACCTCGCTGTTCACTATGACGGTCTACGATCGGATTATTCCGAATGGCGCATTTGAGTCTCTAATTGCGCTGAGTATCGGTGTCGTTATCGCACTAGGTTTTGATTTCTTAATAAAAAGTCTGCGAGCCAGCTTTATAGATGTCGCGAGTAAGCGAGCAGATTTAGAAATATCAAGACGCCTCTTTGATCGAATACTCACTCTCACACCCGCGGAACAACGCCAAAAAACAGGTGCCATGGCTGGTACGGTCCGCGAGTTTGAGTCGTTGCGGGAATTTTTCAACTCATCTACGCTCGTTATTCTCATCGACCTACCGTTTGTATTTTTCTTTATCTATGTAATTTACTTAATTGCCGGCCCACTGGCCTATGTTCCGCTCGTCGCCGTGCCTCTAGTGATTATAGTTGGCCTCGGAATACAGCCATTCCTAATCCGAATTACGAAGGGTTCGGTTGAATCAGGGATGAACAAGCAGGCTGTTCTTGTGGAAACTTTAAATGGTCTTGAGACTGTGACAGCGACTGGCTCGGGCAAGCTGATGAAGAAGCGATACGAGGATGCGCTCAACAATCAATCAAACAGTGGAAACAAAATCCGCGCTTTGAGCATGTTCGTCGTAAATTTTGCGGCTTCAGTGCAACAGTATGCGCAAGTTGGTGCGATCTTTTTCGGAGTCTATCTGATTGTCGAGGGAACGATCACGCAAGGCGCGTTGATCGGCGCCGTAATCCTGGGTGGTAGAACGATGAGCCCGCTGTCTCAGCTTGCAAACACTTTGTCGCGGGCAAATGGTGCTCTGACAGCATATCGCAACTTGGATAAATTGATTGGATCTAAATTTAATAGTGCCGCTGATTTATCCCCAATTAGCCGACCGCAGCTTAATGGAGAAATTGAATTTAGAAACGTGTCCTATAAATTTGAGGGCGCCAGCCAGCCCGTCATTAAAAATTTGTCATTCAAAGTCCCTGCGGGACAAAAAGTTGCACTTGTCGGAAAAATGGGCTCCGGAAAATCAACACTCAGTCGATTGATAGCAGGGATTTATGAGCCCACCGAAGGCGCCATTCTAATAGACGGCGTAGACGTACGCCAAATTGATCAAGCCGACATTCGGAAGAATATTGGGATTATGCTCCAAGAAAGCTGGCTCTTCTCTGGAACAGTCCGCGAGAATATACAGATGGGCTATAATGAGTATGACGACGATCATCTCCTGCGTGTTTGTAAAATCGCGGGCGTAGATGACTTCGTTGGATCACATCCCAAGGGCTATGACTTAGAAATAAAGGAGCGCGGTAACGGCTTGTCCGGCGGTCAGCGTCAGACAATTAACTTGGCACGAAGCCTCTTGCATAACCCAAATATACTCTTGTTGGATGAGCCTACTAGTTCCATGGATCAGGGCTCTGAGAAAAAAATTGTGGCCGCGCTTCAGGAGACCTGCGCAGACAAAACCATGATCGTCGTTACACACCGAAATCCAATTTTAACCATGGTTGACCGCGTATTTGTATTAGAAAACGGTGCGGTCGTCGCGGACCAAACACCCCAACAACTTGGCTTAAAGAAGAACTAAACGACATGTCGGATATAGAATTCAAGCAACTCGCCAAGCAAATGGCTGGTAAGCAGCAAAACGGGTCCTCAATACTTCTGCTTTCGGTTATTACGCTACTCGCAATTATTATGCTCTGGGCATCCGTGACCGAGTTGGATAATGTCGTGAGAGGTTCAGGCAAGACAGTTTCAGAAGCTCAAAACCAGTTAGTACAGTCATCCGAACCCGGTGTCATCAGAGCTCGCTATGCAAATGAAGGCGATATCGTTTCCAAAGGTGATCTTCTTTTCGACATTGATCCAGTTGATGCCAAAACGCAGTTGGACCAAGCGCTGAAGCGCTCTGCTTCATTGAATATAAAATCGATCCGCTTACGAGCTGAAGTCGCCGGAACCATACCGAGTTTCCCTGTCGATCTTATTGAGGTATCGCCTGCTTCGGCATCAACCGAGCTCGCTTTATATCAAGCTCGCCTAAACGATTTGTCTACAAAAGAAGCGATCCTTGAGCAGCAGCGCATTCAAAAACGCAATGAAATCCAGGAGCTGAAAATTCAGTTTGAGACGGCATCTAACGGACTTGATCTCATCCGACGTGAAATAGCGACGATTGAACCTTTGGTACGAAGCGGTTTGGCTCCTGAAACCCGTCTGATTACATTGCATCGGGAAGAGGAAGCCATGCTCGGTCAAGCTAATTCTGCCAAAAGTGGGCAGGCACGATTGCTTTCAGGTCTTGATCAAATTGATGAACAATTACGTGCTGAGCGCCAATCCTACAAGACTATCGCGCTCACGGACTTATCATCAATAGAAAGCGAAACAGCGGAATTATCTGCACGCATTCCAGCACTAGAGAACCGTGTTGAAAGAACTACCGTGCGCTCACCCGTCAACGGTGTTATTAACCAGCTTAATTATGTAACGGAGGATGCATACGTTAGTACCGGCGACGTCCTATTGGAAATAGTTCCAACTGGCTCAGATTTAATCGTTGAGACACGCATTAACCCAAAGGACATTGGAGAAATTGTGATTGGGCAAGAAGTTAAAATTTCTCTTACGGCTTACGACCCGTCCCGTTATGGACGCATTGATGGTCGTATTGAGAGCATCTCGGCAGACGCACTAGGCGATCCCCAAACTGGCGAGCAGTATTACAACGCTGATGTTTCAATCAACGGTACTTTGTATGAAGTTGATGGAACTGAAGTCACTATCCTGCCGGGTATGGTTGCTTCAATTGATGTACTGTCGGGAAAACGAACGATTTTGGAATATTTCTGGCAACCAATCGCAAAAACAAAAGATCGTGCGCTGCGCGATTGATCTATTCAAAAAATCACACCCTTTTGATTTTGAAAGTAATGTAATCAACTTCTTCATGTTCGTAGATAAAGCAAAGGTAGCTTTTACGGATCGGACTTTAAGCAAATAGTTGGTCAAATCCCAGGTGCGATCAAGAGCTATCAGGAATCCCATAAAATTCAATGCCATATTACTATAACATCATAAATGCTCATTAAGGTAGTAACCTATGTCGGTTTCCTTATAAGTCTAGCGCCAGTTTACGGATTCATTGGTGTCAAAAATTCTCTTTTGCAGTTCAAATTAACTATATGAAATTTAACTATTATCGTCCGCAAATAACCACAAGATTTTCAATGATCAGGGAACACCTTCTGACTAATGATATCGTTCGGAAATGGCTTGAAAATTTACCTCAGGATTTTCTGAATAGTCGCTTAGCGATGTATACATCAATGTCTGGAATGTTATATCTTTCTTCATGTCTCAATGTTTTAGCTTGCTAGATACACTTTCTCGTTAGAAAACGGCAGCACTACCTGCTCTAGCCGATAAAAATAAGCAATCAAGAGGTTCCGCGAACTGTAGCTTGCTCCCGCATGGCAGTACTGGCCAACAGCTACTTAATGTTTGGCAAAAGCAATGTCTACTTTCTTAATAGGTAGCAAAGTCCTACACTAATGGATTTACTACCCCAACACTAGAGGCCCGTGGTCCGACACGCGGCGCCATAAGATGGGGAGAAGCAGTCCACGCTTTAATGCCTTAGCTGTAGCGATTGGGCGAAGTTACCCTGTGGACACTGTAAAAACCCGCCACATAAAATGTTTAGAGGCCCAAGCTAATTTGATCCGAGGTAGTCTGCTGGCTGCCGTTGGCGGGTTGTAAACCAATCTTCAAGAACCGTAGGTATTAGTTTTTGAGCCATGATTTTTAGTATAGTTAAGCGGCATTTCGGTATTTTTAAAAATTAGGGCGCAGAAGCAGTGGAAGCTACACAAAGATTTAAAGCGGCAACGAACTCGGCAATCTCTCTACTCCCCCAAACGCAAAAACACCCGTTAGGGTGCTCATGCTTTGTGATGGTATGGTTTTTTGGTTGCCGGAGCAGGATTTATCCAAATTCATACTACCCGAGCTCTCATATGACACACATTACATATTAGTTTGATTTACTTTGCCAATAGGCTAGGGCACGACTTTGAGCTTCCTTAACCGAGGAAATCCAGTCTTCTTTCGCCTTACCATGGAGTTTATTTTGTAACATTTCTATTTGCGCTACGATTGTTTCCGCCCGTACATCCCCGTTTGCAAGCGCAAGGAGGGCCCAGAAATATGAAAGATGATAAGACTTTATTGAACGATGGCCCGTTAAAAAACCATGCGATATGTCATAGAAGTTTTCCGAAAATACTGCATAGGGATCAGCCAAAAGATAAAGGCTTGTATTTTGCAATTCCAACACTTTCTCTAATGGTATATTGTGTTCAATTACTCTGAAGAGAGTTCTGCTTTCATCATTGCCATCTGAAGCTAGGCTTTGTGTCGCCTCATAGGCGTTTTCATATTTTTCTTGCTGGATATATGCATTAACTAACAAGGGCGTTGCCTGAGAAATTCCATTCTCTTTCAGGTATGACAATAATAAAACTGCAGCATCGGTATTTTTAGGTGCTAATCTACCAGTTAAGAACGCCTTACCTAAAGTGAGAAGCACTTCGTCATCATAATTCACGAAATTTCCCGATAAAATATCACTGATCATCTCCCCAGTAATCTTTTTATCTTTTCGCGAATTTCCTGATGAAAGTTTTAAATCAAGGTCAGCAATTAAGGTATCTGGATACATGAAGGAGTCATTAGAAATCACCAAACCAGAAGCTTTTTCGATGTTGGAAGCTATTGACAGTGAAGTTGGGTTTACAACAAAATCATTCACCGCCAACTCGATTTGATCTATAAATTTCTGATAAATTGCACCAGGGACAAGATACGAAAATTCATCTATGAGTTCTCTAACCGCAGATCCTGCTAAGTTAGGGTCAGAAAATGCAGAGGGTAACAGCATTGATACTTCTTCCCACAACCCCTTATTATCAATCTGAAGGTTAATACTCGATAATCGCGTATTTATGGGCAAGTCACCGTAATACGCGGCGTTAAACGACAAATAATCCAATTGAACATCAAGTGTCACATCAACCACATTTGCCGCTCCAGAATGGACTGTGATACTGGTCTGCGCACTTTTAAACTGATGCTCCAAAACAATTTGAACAATGGGTATTTCAATATCACTCATCCCCATCATTGAAATAACTGCTCTCCATTCAAAAGGCATACAGAATTGGTTAATCCGCACATCTTCTAATCCAATTGTCACAATATCCGTATCAGTTGTTGACTGGCGTACATTTGAAAGATTGAGCGCTCCAACTCTAATATCACAACCGTCAGGTAAACTTTTGTACATCGGTTTGATAAAAATTTCAGAAATCATTAATGAACCTAAATTTTTATCAAGCGAGGCATCATCATACGTTATTTCAGCATAAGTTCGTGAAACGGTGGCTGCAGCTTCAACCAAACGATTGACTGATAAATTCAATATTTCTCTGGCCGTTGTATTTCTACCCATTGACGCATGAGAAACGTTAGCCGTGACTGAAAATACAGAGATAAGAGACATTAACATTATTAATTTGGGCAATCTAGATAGTGCCCGCTTGCTTCTAACAACTTGTCTGACAAGTATTTTCATTTTGTATTTCATCCATTAAATTCAAATCTTGTCCGCAAAGACTGCCAGCGATCGTATTGCTTTGAAAGCTAACTCTATCCTTCACGCTCGCATACAAAAGCTGCCCGTTTTATCTCTTGGAATACCATGTTGACTTCAACCCTTTAGTGATCCCACTTTCTACAAGTAAGCAGTCCCTTCAAAGCATTTTACCTTCTTGTTTGAAATTCCTCAATACAGACGCCTGCACCCAAATCACCCCTACCCTGCCCGAGGCATTGCTAAATATTATCTAAAGGTGCTTCAATTATTGATTGACTATCTAGCCCCATTTTTCAGTACCACTAATTTTTGTATTCTCAAATAAGATTTCTGGGATAGGTGATTTCATGTATCGTTTCATTACTCATATACGCAGTATGCTCTGGTATTGGGTTCCTTGGATTTCACTTCAAATAAATAATCCACTATAACTATCGTTGATATCCCCGATGTTGATATCCCCGATAAGGATACCTGTAGGACCAAGCTCGATTGCTGAAGCTAGGTCCGAGATAGTGATGCCCTCGTCGTAATTTGCATTGTTGCGGGAAAAATCAGAATAGTCACCGTCACTATCAACAAACACCCACTCTGCTTGCTCGGTGGTTAATAGCCCAACCGCATTCTTAAGAATTGCAAGCGCATCTTGAGATGATACCTTACCATTTTTATTGAAATCAGCTGCTATGTAATCAAAAGCTCTCTTGCTATCGCTTTGTGTATCCATTCCCACAGAAAGCCGGAGAACGTCTAGTGCATCCTGTGACGTAATATTCTTGGACGAGAAGTCGTAATCAAGCGAGCCTTTCAATGAAATGTCACTTCCACTTGTAATTGCAAAGTTACTTAAACCGGTTTCTGTTTTATCTACTAATAAATCACTTCCGTCATCCAGTACTACAGCCACATCAATCAAAGACGCACCGGTCATCGCTGAAAATGGATTGGGAATGCAGGACGAGTTTGCAGAGCCAGAGATAGAAAGCGGTCAACTTCTGTGGCTGTCAGACATTTTCATTTCCAACTTCGCCTACTGTATCTTACAGCCAACAACGGGGCAAATATCACCAGAAGCAAATATCTTTATAGACTGGTTGAGAGCGCAGGACTTCTGAAACCTAGACAAATGCCCATGACATCTGATTCTTATTGGAGCGACTGCACTGTATAGACAGGGAAGATGTAAAGGTAGCAGCGAACGCGGAAATATTTTTTAGAGGTGTCATAAGTCACAACGACCTCATGGGCTTAAGTGAGTGTATTAATTTTCTTAATTTTGGTTGCGGGAGTAGGATTTGAACCTACGACCTTCAGGTTATGAGTGAGGTGGTAATTTATTAGCATAAGATCTCATACAGTTTCATAAATCACTGTTTTTATGATATTTTAGGTTTTTAATTGATTTTAAATTGCTTGCTGAGACTTCATGAGATATCCTCAAGTATCATTCATAACGTAGCAATAAAGCGGCAATTATGCTCACAGATAAACAAATTCGAGACGCCAAACCCAAAAATACGGTGTATCGCCTTCGGGATACTCATTCTGTCGTCCGCGGATTTGGCGTGACAATCGCTCCTTCAGGAGCAAAAAGTTTCTTTTTAGCGTTCACAAGTCCAGAAGACGGGAAGCGGAAGCAAGTCAGCCTCGGCAGATATCCAAGCATTAAACTCGCTGACGCCCGAAGGCTAGCATTGGAATATCGCGGACGTATTGATAACGGCGTTGATCTTGCCCGAGAAAAACAACAGGCAATCGCTCACAATATCGAACAACGGTCCCTGGGCACACTAGGCGACTTACTAGATTTGTACATTGCCGACCTCGAAGAGGATGGGAAGCGCACAGCGAAAGAGGTTAAGCGTATCAAAGGCAAGGATATTCCGTCATATCTCTTATCGCGCCCCGCTCATTTGGTTTCTAGGGATGATATTTTAGATATCCTCGCAGCGATTGCACAGCGTGGTGCTAAGGTGCATTCGGATAACGTTCGTGCGTATTTACGCGCAGCGTTCGAACTTGGCATCCACGCACAGTCTATGACGCGATGGCGTGGTAAAGCGCCCAAATTTTCTATCGAACACAATCCCGTTGCTACCATCAAGCGAACACTTAGCCGAAAACCCAAAGGTCAGCGTGCGTTGTCAGAGGCCGAGGTCCAAGAACTATGGAACACAGATCTGCTGACGCCACAGATGCATCTTGCGCTAAAATTCATATTGGCCAGCGGTCAACGAGTTGAAGAAATTTTACACGCGACATGGGACGAATTTGATTTTGAAAAAAGACTTTGGACAATTCCTGGGGAGCGTCGGAAGACACGTGGAAAAACATCTGAACCACATCTCGTTCCTTTAACTGAATTACATGTCCAAATACTGGACGAAATAAGATCCACGACCCACGATCCACGGTTCTTATTTCCCGCACGAGGTACAGGTGGTCCCCGTCGCTACGATAGTCTCACAAAGCCTGTAGCTGTATTTGTAAAGCAAAGCGGCATGCCATCGTTCTCAGCACGAGATCTCCGCCGGACATTTAAAACCTTGGCGGGATCAATGGGCATCTCTCTTGAAATGCGTAATAGGTTGCAAGGCCATGCGCTCGTTGACGTCGGCAGCATTTATTATGATCGGTTTGATTATTTGGATCAGAAGCGGGACGCCATGGAACAGTGGGCTGCAGGCTTACAGAAAATAATTAGATCGGGTTTCCAAAATGACTGAGGTGTTAAATAAACTCAACAAAGTGGGGGTACTTTGCCTAAAGTTAACGCATAAAATACGCCAAGCAGAAGGGCCTAAGCCTGCTCAATCACCAATCTCAGAACAAGTTATCTCTTCGCAGATAGGACAAATTCGGAATCTATTTAAGGAAATTGATATTGCATCACTCAATCTGCCAGAAGGCGAACATCGAGAAGAATTGATGAAATATTCAGCGATCCAAAGCTTCATAGCAGCATTTGAAGGAAATGAGAGCGAAGCCTATGCTCGAGCTAATTTGGATCTTTTTGGATTACAAGTTGACGCGCTGCACGGAGGGCCAACCGCCAAGACACTTGGTGGGAGGAGAATTGGCCAAAAATTGAGTGTCCAAGAGTATTATCTGAGAGCAGCTGCCTTGGTGCTTTGGAGGCATTACAGAAGACAGAGTGACGAAAATCGCCTGAACCAACTAATTGCAGATGCAAGAACTATAATTGGTGTCGGTACAAAAAAGAAACTGGCCAAAATGGTAGACAATCATGATCGAAATCACGACGTCGATCTAACGAAAACCAAATCCCCGTTAAGCGTCCACATTCCAGGGATAGAAGATTTGGTTAAACACCACGGATATCGCCGTCTGAAAGATTTTACCTGATTTCCTGGACGCCCCCCATCACGTTCAGGAAGTGACCTGATGCAGTCTCCTCTTATCGGAAATTAAAAGGAGACATCCAATGAAACAGCATGTTGTGCAATCGGAGCTTATGCTCGCACCCGAGGTCGATGCGCGTGTTCCATACAGCCGTGCGCATTTATATCGCCTGGAAGATCAAGGTGAATTCCCAAAACGCAAACGCATCGGTGCCAACCGCGTTGCATGGGTCCGTGCAGAAATTGAGCGATGGCTCGCGGACCGTATGGAGGACCAGTCATGACTGATAAGATAGACACGCATCAAAAACCTAACCCTTTCGATCCTGAGCGATTTAGGATTTCTCCAAACAGCGGTAGTGGTAATATAACGCGAAAGTTGATCACAACAATTCCTGTCCGCAAACCTACAAAACAAGCCTTTGTAAGGTGTAATTCAGCGGATGCCAACCGCGCAGAATGTGGGCTGTTGACGATTGAAGGGGATGATAGGCCCTATATTGTTTATCCGGAAATTGCTCATTTGGCTGGCAACGAACTAAAAACTGTTCAATTACGGCTTGCGATTGATCGCCAGGGCAATAATTTTTTATGGCCTGTTCCTCTGCCCCCGACTGATGGGCCAGAAAATACGTATAACCAGAGTCATCGGCAGATCGCAGATCTAGCTGAGACAACTTGGCTTCGAATGTCGTCCAATCGAACCATAGCCGCATACGAGGCAGTGGAGGCGGTTGGGGATATACCAGAGCCCGTTTGGCCGGAACTATCCTTGGCAGAAATGATAGAGATCGCTTTTGGCAAAAGTCACCTAATCGCAGATAGGGATCATCCTGCTTTACGCAAACTGCGTGGTGAACTTTGATATATGATTGCACGGATGCGCTTCCATACGAGCGCATCCTCTCCATCGACTTCGAGTTTTACGGAGCTGATGGAGAAAACCCCACTGTAGTCTGTTTGGTTGTTAAGGATATCAAGAGTGGACTAACGCAACGGTACTGGCAGACTGAGCTATTACGTATGCGCGAAGCGCCTTTCGACATCGGTCCTAATACGCTGGTGCTTGCGTATTTCGCTTCAGCTGAAATGCAATGCTTCAAAACTCTTAAATGGGAAATGCCACAGAATCTCATTGATCCATTTGCAGAGTTTCGACGCTTAACCAATGGAGCGGAGCCCCCATACGGTAACGGTCTAGTGGGCGCGCTAAAGTATTTTGGGCTCGATCACTTTGTCCCCGACGCTAAGGAAAAAATGCGTGCCTTAATTTTGGAAGGAGGGCCATGGACTGATTTTGAACAAGAAAACATACTGGACTACTGCGAGGAGGATGTTATTGGTCAAGAAGCGCTTTTTGAAGCACTCTTAGAGCACGAGAAATGGTCTTTTAACCTGCTCGGTCAGGCTCTAATGCGCGGCCGTTTTATGTGTGCAATTGCGACCATGCAATATAATGGAATACCAATAGACCAGAATACACTATCCAGATTGAAGGACGATTGGCCTAACTTGAAGGCCAAGCTGATTGAAGGCGTGGATATTGATTTTGGCGTTTTTGAGGGAGGCTCTTTCAAAGAGGCACGCTTCGACAATTTCTTGTTCGAGCATAATATTGCGTGGCCGCGTCTAGAGTCAGGCCGCTTAAAATTGGATAGTGATACTTTCAAAGACATGAGCAGGCGCGATCCAAGAGTGCGCCCACTTAGGGAATTACGGGCAACCTTGTCAGATTTGAAGCTGAATAAGTTAGCGGTTGGTAGCGATGGCCGCAATCGCACATTACTTTCTCCATTCAAGTCAAAAACAGGAAGAAACCAACCCTCAACCAGCCGCTACATCTTCGGACCATCAAAGTGGATCAGGGGCTTGATTAAACCAACAAAGGGTAGTGCCCTCGCCTATCTGGATTGGGGCTCACAAGAAATTGCGATTGCCGCCGCTTTATCGGGAGATGAACTTTTATGGAATGCATATGCATCAGGCGATCCATATATCAGCTTTGCAATTCAAGCAGGTTTAGCACCATTAGGGGCTACAAAAAATTCTC
>ERZ802822.1281-NODE-1281-length-15992-cov-7.324285_pt1 | contig 15992 bp, 17 predicted proteins | sample MGYA00345649_ERZ802822 | MGnify/ENA primary metagenome ERZ802822 (study PRJEB30503, sample SAMEA104212359) | marine metagenome | biome: Westerlies Biome; feature: [SRF] surface water layer (ENVO:00010504) within the epipelagic zone...; material: water...
GATAAGTGCACACACAGATTCAGATTTCTTCGGAATTGGAAACCCTAAAGTGAGTCAGCTTTTCGGGCTACTGGTATAAGTCGCCCTAAACATGGACTCTTGTTGACTTGCGGCGACTTCCAATCTGAATTGTCAACTCCAAGTACAATGCCGACACGACCCTATAAAGACCGCACCCACAGGTATAAGTTATTTGGGCCTCAGCGTATCACGGATTTACGGTCAGTCTATGATGGTGCACATAAGTCCGTGTTATCGGCAGCCGATTTGCGCCAGATCATAGGGCGTGGATTGATAGATTTCATTGACCCAATTGCCATATAGCAAATGTCCGTGACTGCGCCAGCGGTTCTGGGGGGGCTGACTGGGATCATTATCGGGATAATAATTCACCGGCACATTGATTGGTGTTCCAGCCGCAATATCGCGATCATATTCGCTTTTAAGCGAATGGCTGTCATATTCGAGATGGTTGAAAATATACAGCGATCGATGCGCGGGATCCTCGACCAGACATGGCCCAACGTCTTGAGAGCCGAGCAAAGTCGTCAAACCGCCAGCAGCCTCAATATCAGTCTGATGCACTTCAGTCCAACGCGACACAGGGATCACCAAATCATCGGAAAACCCTCTGAGAAAAGGCGAGGTTGGGGCCAGATTACGATGTCTAAAACAGCCAAATGCCTTTGCCTTAAGCGGTTGTTTTGCAATGCCATGAAAGTGGTTGATCATCGCCATCCCCCCCCAACAGACGCCAAAAATTGATTGCACATGCGACTGGGTCCAATCAAACACCTGCTGCAACTCACTCCAGTAACTAACCTGTGAAAACGGCAGATGTTCAATCGGCGCGCCAGTGATAATGAGCCCGTCAAATTTATCGCCACTGGCGGCAACCTCGGAAAAGGGACGGTAAAAACTATCCATATGCGCGGCGGATGTGTTGCGGGTCTGATGCTCGCTCATTCGGATCAGGCTCAGATCGATCTGCAGCGGGGTCGCGCCGATCAAACGCGTAAACTGAATTTCGGTCTCAATTTTCTTCGGCATCAAATTAAGCAAGGCAATCCGCAGTGGTCGAATATCCTGCCGGGCGGCCTGATCTTCATCCATCACCATAACGCCCTCAGCCGCAAGCGTCTTATAGGCCGGAAGAGTCGCGGGAAGTTTGATCGGCATGGCGTTGAAATCCTTGAAATGTCAATATTGGTTAAATAGGAACTTTAGCAACGTCGCTCAAGGGCCTGCGCGATCAATGCCTCAAATTCAGCTGTATCAGCAACCTTGGCAACCTCATCAGCGCTGACCGTTACACCCCAATTTGCCATCGCCCGATAGCGAGGCTGGCGGTGGGCCAGAGCTTTGGCATAGACCCATCTCACAAAAGTATCAGGATCAACATCCTGCGGCGAAATATTATTTTCTTGCAAATAAGTATCCCAACAGGCCCGAAGAAATTCAGGTTGATAGCACATCGGCTTTGGCGCCCGGTCAAAGCGGTCAATCAACGCCGCCGTATGGGCCTCAGAGCCCTCGATCCAGACCATCAAACAGCGCTCTGCCAGCGCCACAAGCACCGGATCGGTTGGATCATCGGGCGACACAACTTCGCAGATTGAACCGCCACTGTCGCAAACAAAATTGCGGTACCCGTAGATATCTTGCGCACGATCAATAAAATGTCCGGTATCAAGCAACGCTGAAATCTCGGCACTTCGATGCAAATCCTGTCGGTGCATGTAATCGTCGAAATCAAGGCCACCCTGCGCTGATGCACCGGGTTTTCCCAGATAGGTCGACAGCGGCGCAAGGTTTTCAAAAGTAATATTAGAGCCGATATAGATCGAGTCTGACAGCAGCAGGTCCCGCAAATAGCCCACCTTCATTGCCTCGCGTTTAAAGCTATCGGCAATATGTTCGCCCATATAGCGCGTCCCGATCCGGTAATCGATGGAGTAATGAAACCATCCCCCCTCAGCCCGCAGCATATTGGACAGATGGGTCTTGCCCAGGCCCGACATTCCGAACAGCAGAACATTTTTATGCGATGCAGCATGCCAGTCTTTGGCGGATTGATAAAGCATGGGCTGGCTCCTGTTTGCGCTGCAAGTGGTACTGGCACTGCGCCAAAGGGTCAAATCTTATTCTCGACACCAAAGGCCTGAAGATCGCGTCCTGCCTCTGCTTTGAGCATTCTAATCAACGATTTGGCGGCGGTTGACGGGTCTCGGCCCAGATGTTTGCGTAATTTGCCGCGAAAATTACAGCGGCGCCTATTAAGACGAATACATCCAATGCCTCGTCGTAAAATACCAACCCGACCACTGCAATAGCCGGCAACCTGATAAAATCAAAAGGCACCACAACCGCAGCCGGTGCAAGGGTCAGAGCCGTGGTCAAACAAAAATGTGCACACACACCTGCGAATCCGATCAAGACAAGCCATGGCCAGAGCATTAGAGAAGGAAAAGTGATGTCGCCGTCAAAGCCCGCGCAAACCACTCCGAAGACCAGTTGCATCAGGGTCAAGTAAAACAAAATACATGTCAGCGTTTCTGTCCGTGTCAGGCGCTTGGTCAGAATAATCGAACCGGCGAAACACACCGCAGACAGCGCCGCAGCAGCCACGCCAATATTTATCGTCATCACACCGGGACGCGCGACAATCAAAATGCCAACAAAGCCAACCAGAGCCACTCCAACCCGCAGCCGCGTCAAATTTTCGCCCAAAATTAACGGTGACAGCACCAAAACCCAGATCGGAGAGGTAAACTCAAGCGCAAAAATTTGCGCCAAAGGCAGCAAGGGAAGCGCCGAAAACCATAGGGTCTGGCCGGAAAAATGACACAGGTTGCGCGACAGATGTAGCCCACGGTTTCGGGTATTGATCTGGGACAAAGTGTCTGCAAACCAAGCCCCAACCAGAACAATTCCCAGTCCGAAAACGCTGCGATATAGCATTATCTCAACCGCATCCAATTCATTGCTGACCGCGCGCCCGGCAATCGCCATCGTGCTAAACGACACGATGGCCCCCGACATCCATAGGGCAACCAGACCCACGTCACCGCGCGCCTCACCAGTTTGTCTGGCATGCGCCTGCACTTTAAGACGCAGTGTTTTGACACCTTGTTTCATATTTTTAACCACCTTGTGGGCACTATGATGGCGTGCCAGCACTTAAGTCGCAAGCTCTAGCGACCCTTCCAAACCGGATCGCGCTTCTCGGCAAAGGCACGGGCGCCCTCTAACTGGTCTTCTGAATTATATAAAATATCCACCGTCTCGAACTGGCTTTGCGTGATCCGGTTGAGCGCATCCTGAAATTTCATATCCTCGGATTCGCGCACAATCTCTTTGATTGCGGCATAGACAAGCGGCGGCCCCGATGCCAGCAGGTCGGCCAATGCATGGGCTTCAGTCATCAGAGTGTCGGCGGGATGAATGCGGTTGATCAAGCCCCAGCGGGCGGCTTCTTCTGCCTGCATCCAGCGTCCGGTCAACAGCATTTCCATTGCGATGTGATACGGGATGCGCTTTGGCAGCTTAAGACTGGCGGCATCCGCCACCGTGCCCGAGCGGATTTCCGGCAGCGCAAAAGTTGCATGCTCGGCCGCCAATATCATGTCACAGGACAGCGCCAACTCCAGCCCACCCCCACAGCAGATGCCGTTCACCGCAGCGATCACCGGCTTGTTCATACCGCGCAATTCCTGCAACCCACCAAAGCCTCCGACCCCATAATCACCATCCACCGCGTCGCCGTCTGCGGCAGCTTTGAGATCCCAACCGGGGCAGAAAAACTTTTCCCCCTGCCCGGTCAGTACCGCCACACGCAATGTCGGATCATCCCGAAATTCTTTGAACACCTGTCCCATAACCCGGCTCGTGATCAAATCAATGGCATTGGCTTTGGGCCGGTCCAGTGTCACCTCAAAAACTGCCCCACGGCGGTTTGTTTTAATCGGTGTCTCGGTCATTGCTCACTCCCATTGTGATAAGTGCATCCACTGCAACCGCCCGATCTGGCGTACAGATCAGCGGGTTGATCTCAACTTCTTCTAAATGGGCGGCCGTTTCCAGCACAAAGCTCTGCACACCCAACACCGCCTGTATCAATGCGTCAATATTGATACCGGGGCTGCCGCGGTATCCACGCAATACCGGATAAAGCCGTAATTCTGTCAACGCCGCACGCACGTCTTGCGCGGTGACCGGCACCAACCGCGTTGCTACATCCATCAAAATCTCCGTCATCACACCGCCTGCGCCAATCGTCAACACAAACCCATGCGCTGGATCACGCAGCACCGCCACCAACACCTCGGCCACCCCGTCGGTTACCATCTGTTCAAGTAAGTAACCATCGCTGTCCATATCAGCGGCCGCCTGCGCAACGGCCTGCGATGACCGCAAATTCAGATGCACTGCACCGGCTTCGGATTTATGCGCGTGCCCCATCCCTTTCAGAACCAACGGAAACCCGAGGGTTTTGGCAGCTTGCGCTGCAAGTTTAGCCGTTGCGCAAAACCGGCCCTCAGGCACCGGCACACCATGTGCCAGTAACCGCGCCTTGGCGCTGTGCTCGTTCAAAATATGGCCATGGCGCAGCTCTTGGGGCATCTGCACAGGTCCCGGCAAAAGCAAAGGCTGCGGGGGCACCGCTTGCATCTGTCCGATATCTGCCGCAATTTCAATCGCCTTCAAAGCGCTCTCGATCCCACACAGCGGCACAATTTCCTGCGCAATTAGCTTTTGTGCGACCGTTTCAGGCATCGTCTCGGGCAGGCTAGAGACCAGCGCCAGCCCTCCACCGGTCGAGACCCCAGTGCCCGTCTTGGCCGCCACAGCTGCTGTGACCACACATTCCCAAGCGGCCGGGTCGCACCGATCTGCGCGTGGAAAATCCACGACAATACAGCTCAGCGCCAGATCGTCGCCCAACAGCGCCGAAAATGTTGCCGTCATCGCCGCCACATCGCCCCAAATATACGTGTGGTAATCCAAAGGGTTGGCCAAGGCCACCATCGGCCCCAACGCCATACGCAGCGCAGTTTTCTGGGTGTTGGTCAACGGAGGGAACTCTAGGTTTAGATCCAGCGCGCTGTCTGCCATGAGGCTAGCCTCTCCCCCGGAACAGGACAGCGATGCAATGCGCCTTGAGGGCAACGCTCCGGTGACATGCAACAGCTTAAGCGTTTCCAAAAATGCATCAAGACCGGTGACCTCGGCCACACCAAGCCGCGCAAACAGCGCCCGTGCCCCTGCTCCACTGCCCGCCAATGAGGCGGTATGCGACACCGCGCCGGCGCGGGCTTGCGGCGAGCGCCCGGTCTTGAGCGCAACAATTGGCTTTCCCATCCTGCGGGCTTGCGCCGCAAGCGCCTCAAACGCCCGCAGATCGCCGACCCCCTCGATATACAGTCCCAACACAGTAACGCGGGGGTCGTCCAACAAAGCCTGACCGATCTGGGCCAAACCCGTCTGGGCCTGATTGCCAACCGTCACCACATAAGCCAGAGGCAATGCCCGGCTCTGCATGGTCAGATTGATCGCGACATTGGAACTTTGAGTGACAATCGCCACTCCGCGGTCGACCTGCAACCCGCCGTGTTGATCAGGCCAAAGCGCCACACCATCCAGATAATTGATAAACCCATAACAATTTGGTCCAATAACCGGCATGTCTTTGGCTGCCGCCAGCAATTGCTCTTGCAAATCGGCCCCGTCTTCACTTTCTAGCTGCGCCTCACGGAACCCTGAGGCAAAGCAGGTGGCCCCACCGGCCCCCATCTCGGCCAGTTGCGCCACCAGTTGCACCGTCAGGGTGCGATTGACCCCGATAAACACCGCATCGGGTGCCGACGGCAACGCTGCAAGCCCCTCAAATGCCGGCGCGCCCGCTATTTCGGTGCGTGTGGGATGCACCGGCCAGATTGCGCCACGAAAGCCAATAGCGCGGCACTGCTGCACGACATTTTCGCACCACACACCGCCGCCAATTACCGCGACACTGCGCGGACGCAGCAGACGGGACAGATCACGCACCATCTAGGCCCCGAGCGGTCGTAGCAGATCGCGCGAAATGATATGCCGCTGGATTTCGCTGGTGCCGTCCCAAATCCGCTCAACCCGAGCATCGCGCCAAAACCGCTCGATCGGAAAATCATCCATCAACCCCATACCGCCAAACACCTGCAAGCTGGCATCGGTGATCCGCGCCAGCATTTCGGTCGCATACAACTTGGCACTGGCAATCTCGCGGTTTGACGGCAGCTTTTGATCCAAACGCCATGCCGCTGATAAAGTCAGCCATTCGGCCGCATCAATTTCGGTGATCATATCGGCAATTTGGAACGAGACGCCCTGAAACTTGCCAATCTGTTGACCAAATTGCCGGCGTTCGGCGGCGTGGTGCAGCGCATACTCAAAGCAGCGCCGCGCCCGCCCCACGCTCATCGTCGCCACGGTGATGCGGGTGGCATAAAGCCATTCGTTCATCACCTCAAACCCACCGTCAACCTCGCCCAGAACCTGCGCATCAGCCAGACGGCAATCATCAAAATCCAAGATACAGTTTTTATAGCCACGGTGGCTAACCGAGCGATAGCCGTCGCGGATCACAAAACCAGGTGTGCCACGATCAACCAAAAACGCGGTCAGGCGTTTTTTGGGACCACGCGGGGTGTCATCTTCCCCTGTGGCAATAAAAACAATCACAAAATCAGCATGATCTGCGCCAGAGATGAAGTGTTTGGTGCCATTGACCAGCCAATCTCCACCGGATCGAACCGCCGTACATTTCATCCCACGCACGTCCGAGCCGGCTTCGGGTTCTGTCATGGCCAAAGCATCCATCCTTTCGCCTCGCACCGCAGGCAACAGATAGCGCGCGCGCTGTTCGCCCTCGCAGGCCATCAGAATGTTCTGCGGTCGCCCGAAAAAGTGATTAAGCGCCATTGATCCGCGCCCCAGTTCGCGCTCCACCAAGGCAAAATCCAAATGGCTCAGCCCGGCGCCGCCCACCTCTTCTGGAAAGTTGCAGGCATAAAACCCCAATTCTAGAGTTTTGCGTTTGATTTCATTGGCGATCTCGACAGGCACCTCACCGCTACGCTCGACCAGATCTTCATGGGGATAAATCTCGTTTTCAACAAAGCTGCGCACTGTCGAGACGATCATTTCCTGTTCTTCAGTCAATCCGAAATTCATGGCATATCCTCTGCTTTATGGGCTGCTGCAAGCGCTTCGACCTTTTTCTGAACGGTACCGGCCGGCAGGCTGGAGCGACGAGTTTCAAGGTCAACATGGATCATCAGTTGATTGCAGGTCGCCAAAACCGTCCCATCGAGCCCGCGCATTTCATGAAAAAGACCCAGCTTTTTACCCGCCCCCACAGTCACCTTACTGTGCACTTCAACAGCCGTTCCCGCATGGGTTTCTTGCAGATATTTAACCGTTGTCTCGACGGGAAAATACCTTTGCCCTGCCCCGATATAGGCCGCGTCCGCCCCAACATGTACCATCACCGCATCAGCCGCATCTGAAAACACCTGCCCATAGCGGCCCTCATTCATATGACCATTGTAATCGGTCCAGTCGACCGGAATATGACGGCGCACAGTGACCATCGGCGCCGTTGTATCCAACGTCGGGCGCAAACCCGCCTCATGTTGGTTAAGTAAGGCCCCCGCCGCACTGTTTTGTTGTTTGAGTGCGCGTATCATCACAATCAGATTGTTATCCCGCAACCTCTCAAGTTCGCGTATGGATTTATCGCCGGATTGAGCGTCGGACTGCGCGGCAATTTTGGCGGTTAATTCCTCGGTCAATTCAGGGACATCCATCAATTTGGTCCAAGGCCATTTCAGACAGGGGCCAAACTGGGCGATGAAATGCGCCATACCCGCCTCTCCACCAGCGATACGGTAAGTTTCAAATAGCCCCATCTGCGCCCATCGCAGGCCAAAGCCATACCGAATCGCATCATCAATTTCTGCGGTTGTGGCAATTCCGTCTTTGATCAACCAAAGCCCTTCGCGCCACACTGCTTCGAGAAAACGGTCAGCGATATGAGCGTCAATCTCTTTGCGCACCCGCAACGGATACAGGCCGATCTCGCGCAACACTGCCTGCGCACGAGCAATCAGCGCCTCAGTATTGACCGGCGAGGGCACCAATTCGATCAACGGCAAAAGATAGACCGGATTGAAAGGATGGGTCACAATAATTTGCTGCGGGTTTTGTGAGTTTTGTTGGAGTTCTGAGGGTTTAAAGCCGGAGGTAGAGGATCCAATAATGGCATGATCGCTACAATGCGCCTGAATTTCAGCAAAAATTGCATGTTTGATATCCAGACGCTCAGGCACGCTTTCCTGTACCCAATCAACGCCCGCAACCGCCTCTGCAAGCGTGGCGCAAACAGTCAAGTGGCCCTCATCAGGCAGCGCAAAATCATACAGCATTGGCAGCGCGTGGCGCGCATTTTGCAAAATAGCCTCAATCTTGCGGAGGCACTCAGGATCAGGGTCATACAGACGCACATCCCAACCATTGAGCAAGAACCGCGCGAGCCAGCCACCGCCAATCACCCCGCCACCAATTATTGCCACTGTTTTCATTTTCTGTATCCTTCTGCATACAGTCGATATGTCGACCTAACTATGGACAGTTCACACCATGGATTCGGTGTGCCCGTCGATTGTCATCGCCTGACCCGTGATTTTTGCCGCCGCAGGCGAAGCCAGAAACAAGACCGTGTCGGCAATATCATCTCCTGTCACAAAACTGCGCAGCGACACGCCACCGGTGTATTGCGCGCGGACTTGCTGCGGGGTCTTACCCGAGGCCTCGGCCTCGATCGCCAGCACCCGATCCATACGCGGGCCCTCAACAGCACCCGGACAAATCGCATTGACCCGCACCCCAAAGGGCCCCAACTCCATCGCCAAGGTCTTGGTCAACCCGATGAGCCCCCATTTGGCCGCAACATAGGGCGACCGCAGCGGACAGCCAAATAAGCCAGAGGTCGAAGATGTCAGTAAAATCAGGCCCGCTCCCTGCGCTTTCATCAGGCGCGCCGCCCAGCGGCAGGTCAGAAATGCTCCATGCAGATTCACGCCGATACACGCCTGCCATTCGTCAAACTCCAAATCTTCAATCGGGCCCGCAGGCCCACTAGATCCGGCGTTCGAACAGACCACATCGACCTCCCCCCACTGCGTCTCTATTTGGGTCAAAAACGCCCCGATGGCGGCCTCATCGGTGACATCCGCCTGAACCGCGATCACTTCGGGAAAGCTTTTACGCACCTGCGCCAGCGCAACCGGGTCGGCATCACACAGCGCTACCAAATCGCCGCGCGCCAGAAACCGGCGCGCCAGCGTCAGCCCAATGCCCGACGCACCTGCGGTGATTACAACCTTTTGCGAAAGTGTCATGACCGTGGATTTCGCTTGGTCAAACCCAGTTTTGCACGTACCTCGTCCGGGCCGATAACACGGGCGCCCATGCTTTCAATGATCGTTTTGGCGCGGCTGACCAATTGCTCGTTCGTCGCAAGAACGCCTTTACCCAACCACAGATTATCCTCAAGCCCGACCCGGACGTTACCGCCAGCCAGCACGCTTGCCGCAACATAGGCCATCTGGTTGCGGCCCAATCCAAAGCCGCTAAATGTCCAGTTGTCCGGAACGTTATTCACCATGGACATAAACGTATTGAGATCGTCAGGTGCCCCCCAGGGCACCCCCATACAAAGCTGGACCAACGCATCTGGGGCCAAAATCCCATCGGCGACCAATTGCTTAGCGTACCATAGATGGCCGGTGTCAAAAGCCTCGATCTCAGGTTTAACGCCAAGCTCAGTCATCATCCGCCCCATTGCCTGCAACATGCCGGGTGTGTTGGTCATCACGTAGTCGGCCTCGGCAAAATTCATTGTCCCGCAATCAAGCGTGCAAATTTCAGGCAGACAATCTGCGATATGGGCAACCCGCTCAGTGGCACCAACCATGTCGGTCCCCGCCGCAAGCGGCAAGGGTTGCGCTGCATTACCAAAGACAATATCGCCGCCCATGCCTGCAGTCAGGTTCAGCACAATATCAATATCGGCCGCGCGTATCCGCTCGGTCACCTCGCGGTAATAAGCCAGCTTCCGGCTGGGTGCACCGGTCTCGGGATCGCGCACATGGCAATGTACCACCGCCGCGCCCGCATGGGCGGCAGCGATAGCACTGTCGGCAATCTGCTTGGGCGAGCGCGGCACATGCGGACTGCGATCCTGCGTGGCCCCAGAGCCGGTGATAGCACAGGTGATAAACACCTCTCGGTTCATAGCAAGTGGCATTCGCATCCTTTCTTTTTTACATCAGACTAAAAGCCTGTTGCCAGATGGCTCCTTGCAGTTTAAGACAATTTACATGCAGAAATGGACAAAATTACCCGCAACTGCGCGGAAAATCGGCTTTGTATTGTTCGATCAATTCTCAAACCTGTGTCTGGCCAATTGCCTGGAACCTCTGCGCGCTGCCAATACATTTTCCGGCCATCCAGTGTACCAATGGGAGTTGCTGACGCTTTCCGGCGCAGCCGTCGAGTCTTCAAGCGGCATGCCGGTTTTGCCAAGAGCCGCGCTCTCGGATGCTGGCGGATGGGACTATCTTTTTGTGCTCGCCAGTTACGAATACCAAACCCACGATCACGCTAAAGTCTGGCGGGTTCTGCGCCGGGCAGCGCTGAAAGCAACGACTGTCGTAGGCCTGGACGCCGCTCCCTGGCTGATGGCATCAGCCGGCCTTTTAGAAGGGCGGCGGGCGACAGTGCATTGGGATATAATCGACAGTTTCGCCGAAACATTCCTCTCCCTAAACGTCGAAAGGAGCCACGTGGTTCATGACGCCAACCGTATCACCTGCGCTGGCGCCATGTCGGCCTTAGATCTTACACTAGACTTAATCGCAGACCACCACGGACAGGGGATGCGACTTGATATTGCGCATTTATTCATGCAACCGGGCGCCCCAGACAGCACCCGCCACCTCGAAGCCCAACCCGCGAACCGCTTGATCCATGATGCGCTGCAATTGATGCGCAACACGATCGAGACCCCGCTTTCACTGCCAAAGTTAGCGCAACTACTATCCTGTCCACCAAAAACATTAGAACGGCGGTTTAAAGATAATCTGCAGGCACCACCCGGCTCAGTTTACCGTCATCTTAGGCTGTCTAAGGCTGCCCAATTGATTGACACCACGACATTATCGGTGGCGGAAATTTCAGTGCGCTGTGGCTATGATAGCCCAACGGCATTTGCGCGGGCGTTCAAGGCACGCTATGGAACTTCCCCCACAATTTCCCGCAAACACCGGCCCGGTTCCGCGACTTAATACCCAACATCTTCGGTGCCCGAAACTTAGGGCCATTTTAACCAAGACTGGGTAGCGTATCTATAAATAATGCAAAAATACGATCGCAAAATAAAGAAAGGAAGGGCAACCTTGCAAACCCAAAATCTGCACCCCAGACCAAACCAACGACCATTTTTAACCCATAGGCGGGCGCAAATTTTTAAATTACTTCACCAGCAGGAAAGGGCCCTTGCATCCCCATATCTGCTGCGCCCTGAGCAACAAGTACCGTCTTCGCAACCCGTGCCCGGGACCACAAAACCACCAAAACAACGCACCCAGCGGCGAACAACACCTGCCCAACCAGCCCTTCAGGAAAATATTCAGAGTGCTATTTTGCCGCGCCGTAAGTCACCTGAAAAACCAACCAAATCCACCGTACCAACCGTGCCTATTTTACTGGAAGAGGCGAAAGCCTCTCTTTTGCGTTACGCTCAAAAACCTCGCCCTAAATTAAGATTTATGGGTTTTTAGGGTTGCCACGATAGCCCGTTGCCACCACAAATTTCTCAGAACTGTCGGCACGGGATGCCGGTGGTTTGATATTGGCGACCTTGGTAAACTGTTGTTTAAGGATTTTTTGCAGATCCCCCTCAGCGCCACCTGCCAGAACTTTCGCAACAAATGTGCCCCCCGGCGCCAGGACGTCGAAGGCAAAATAAGCTGCGGCCTCGCAAAGGGCGATAATGCGTAAGTGATCGGTTTGTTTATGTCCCGATGAGGCTGCTGCCATGTCAGACATCACCACATCCGCAGCGCCTCCTAGCCAGGTCTCAACCTGCGCATCGGCCCCCTCTTGCAGGAAATCCAATTTGTACAGTTCTGCACCGGCAATTGGCTCAACCTCTTGCAGGTCAATCCCCAGCACTGTGCCAACTGCCTTGTTAGGCCGCTCGCCCTGCGCATTAACACGCGCTACCGCGACCTGACACCAGCCACCGGGAGCACAACCCAAATCCACAACGCGCGCACCAGGCACCAAGAAACGATACTTGTCGTCCAATTCAAGAATTTTAAACGCTGCACGTCCCCGATAGCCTTCAACCTGAGCCCGTTTAACATAGGGATCATTCAGTTGTCTCTGCAGCCAGCGCGTCGATGACACGGTCCGGCCACGCGCAGATTTCACCTGTACTTTGAGGTCTCTTTGCCCACGCCCCGAAGTTTTCTTTGTCGCCATCAGTCTTCAACCTTCATCTAAAACGCCTGCGGCGGTCATCTGGGCATATAACAAACCTTCGCGCAATCCGCGGTCAGCCACAGACAACCGGTCTGTCGGCCAGCACCGCAACAAGGCCTGCAAAATCGCAGCGCCAGACATAATCAACACCTGTCGATCCAGTCCAATACGAGGATCGCGCCGCCGGCCCACCGGACCAAGATCAAGATAGGTTCGGATCACCTTATCAATCTGATCCGAAGTCATCCGCAGGCCGTCAACCTTGGCCCGATCATAGCGTTTGAGACCAAGATGACTTGCAGCCACAGTGGTGACCGTGCCTGATGTACCAATGATTTGAAACCCCTCTTTCGCATGATCGTTTTTATAGGGCGCAAATTCGGCAAGATTCTCTTCAAAAAACCAGCTCATTAACGCGAAACGCGCGGAGTCGTCTCGCACATCCCTGAACTGGTCGCGCAGGGTCGCCACCCCAAGCGGGACGCTGATCCAATCCACGACTTTGGCCGCAGGGATATCCAGACCTCCCCCTCTTAGGGAGCGTGTTCCGCTTTGCTCGAACCCTGCGTGCAGTCGCATGATCGCCCGGCCACGCTGACGTCGTGGCACTTCGGACAAATCAATCCACACCAATTCTGTTGATCCACCGCCAATATCCACCACCATTAACTGACGGGTTTTGCCACTGACAAGTGGTGCACAGGAAATGACAGCCAGACGCGCCTCTTCCTCAGGTTGGATAATCTCAAGGCGCAGTCCGGTCTGTTGATGTACTGTCGCAATAAACTGTTGGGAATTACTGGCGCGACGACAGGCCTCAGTGGCCACCAGCCGCATATTTCGTACTTTATACCTTTGGAGTTTATGCTGGCAAATCCGCAGCGCTTGTATCGTGCGTTTCATTGAGGCGTTTGACAGCAATCCAGAGGTTTCCAAGCCCTGTCCCAGTTGTACAGATTTGGAAAAGCTGTCCAACACTTGAAACTCACTGCCCACGGGGTGAGCAATGAGCATTCTACAGCTATTTGTACCCAAATCCAGAGCCGCATAAAGCTCTGATGGATCCGGGCGCGGCGCGGCGCGATCGACCGGGTTCGGGATAGCGCCCGCACCTTTGGGACGCTTTGGCGTCATTGTTCAACGCCTTTCTAGATCGAAGTTGCATGAATGATAGGCGGTCAGCCAATACGGTGCAAGCACCCCATGACCCTAAAAGTCAAATCGCCGGAAACAAAGCCCCCCGGCTCGACAATTGGGGCAATCTCATAATCTATATGAAACCTTTGATGGGGAAGAATACTGGCCATCGAAACAAAAGGCCGATATCTGGGTAACGTCGCGGATTGCTCTGTATCTGTCGAAAACCGACGGGGCATAAAGCTTAGGCTACTCTACTGGTGGCGCAATGTTTAAGAGGAATCAGCTTTGCCAGATGTAACCATCGTCTATTGGCGTGACATCCCTGCACAAGTGATTGTCGGCAAGGGGCGTCGCGGGTCAAAAATTCAATTGACTGAACGGTTCGAGCAAGCCATCGACAGGGTGGCGATGCGGACTGGCGCTGCCGAAACTGATGCCTATCTTGCCGAGTGGCGCAAAGCTGCGCCCTATCAAATTGATGGCAACCAACCTCATTAGCCAGAGAGTCTGATGCGTTTTTCTCCATAATTGTTAGGAAGGCATCAAGGCTTGCCAGATCAATCTCAAAATCAACACATACTGCGAACATCTCTTGCATCCCAGTTAAACTTAATCTGTGTCATGATATCGGATAATGCGACCAGCAAAGCCTAACATGCATTTGAAAAATACTGTTACAGCAGCTGCAATATCAAAGGGAATTGACATTAAATCCTGAAAAAGCTGCTTTACGTAAGCATCTTTTAGAAAAAAGAGATTCAACATCATTTGATTTGATGGAAATTCATAGTGAGAAAATTTTATCAAAATTAATGAAAACTAAAGTAATCTCAGAAGCAAAATCCATTGCTTGTTATTATTCAATAGGAAGTGAGGTACAAACTGTCAAATTAATCACTCAGTTATTAGACGAAAAGAAGAGTGTTTCGTTGCCTAGAATATCAAGTAACACCATGTCATTTAGAACAATTGATGATTTATCAAAATTAGATAAAGGTGAATTTGACATACCAGAACCAAAAGATAATGCACAAGTAGAAGAAAAACACGATGTGATTTTGGTTCCATGTGTGGGATTAGATAATGAAGGAAATAGAATTGGTTACGGAGCAGGATTTTACGATAAATATCTTGAAAAGAAAAATTTAATCAAAATTGGACTTTCATATTCAAAACAAATTGTTAAAACAATTCCAATTTCGGACGGAGATGTCAAAATGGATTGGATAATTACAGAAAAAGATGTTATAAAAACATCATAAATTAGATAGACCCTTTTTTCCGATATCGGTTCTATGGTATTTGTTAGTCCAATGTATGTGGTTACATGCATCGTATGCATTGTTTATTGCATCTTCAAGACTAGAACCTAATGCGGTAACTCCAAGAACACGTCCACCATTAGATTTTATTTTATCATCTTGTTTTTTTGTTCCAGCATGAAATACAAATGAATTTGATGGAATATCATTAAATCCAGAAATCACATCACCTGTAGGATATGATTTAGGATATCCATCAGATGCCAATACGACACATACAGAATAATCATTTTTCCAAGATATTTCAGGCAACTCGTTTAATTTTCCTTCAGATGAAGCACGTAGATAATCATACAAATCAGAATCAAGACGCATTAGAATTGGCTGACATTCAGGATCACCCATTCGAACATTGTATTCAAGAACATACGGTATGCCATCTTTTATCATTATTCCAGCATAAAGAAATCCTTTGAAATCAATTCCTTCTTGATGCATTGCATTAATTGTTTTATTAATTATTTTTTCCTGGATTTCAGATGCAAGTTTTTCATCAATTACAGGAGTAGGAGAATAAGCACCCATGCCTCCAGTGTTTGGACCTTCGTCATTATCAAAAATTCGTTTATGATCTTGACTGGTAGCCATAGGAATTCCTATTTTTCCATCACATAACGCAATGTATGATGCTTCAACGCCATCAATTCTTTCTTCAATTATAATTTTAGATCTTGCATATCCTGTTAATGGTTGTGTCTTACATTTTTCATCTCGACTTTTATTGCCGTATTTTCCATATACACTGCAACTTGAGGCAAAAATAAATTTTTCTATCCCTCTATTTTTTGCCTCTATAGCTACTTTCAAACAAAACTCTGCATTGATCTGATGAGTTACATTTGCAAATCTTTTTCCCATTGGATCATTAGAAATCGCACTCAGCATAATCAAAGCATCAAATTTGGTCAAAAATTTAGTACTTACATCTCTTATATCTTGATA
>ERZ802822.1282-NODE-1282-length-15977-cov-12.607421_pt1 | contig 15977 bp, 11 predicted proteins | sample MGYA00345649_ERZ802822 | MGnify/ENA primary metagenome ERZ802822 (study PRJEB30503, sample SAMEA104212359) | marine metagenome | biome: Westerlies Biome; feature: [SRF] surface water layer (ENVO:00010504) within the epipelagic zone...; material: water...
TAGTTGCTGTTCACCTCGTAGCGGTGCCGGTGCCGTTCCGAGATCTCCTCGGCGTTATAAATAGCCTGCGTCTTGGTCCCGGCTACCAACCGACAGGGCTGAGCACCCAGTCGCATGGTGCCACCCAGATCCGAGGCTTCGGAGCGCTGCTCGACCGCGCCGTCTGCGGTTTGCCACTCAGTGATCAACGCAATGATGGGATGGGGGGTGTCCGCCTGCATCTCGGTAGAGTGTGCGCCATCGAGGTGACAGACATTACGCGCGTATTCGATGAGCGCCATGTGCATACCCAAGCAAATACCAAGGAAGGGAATACCCTGCTCCCGGGCATACCGCACCGCTTCGATCTTGCCCTGGACACCGCGATCACCGAAGCCACCAGGGACGAGGATGGCATCCAGATGCGACAACAACCCCACTCCCTGAGCCTCAATCTCCTCAGCATCGATGTAGTCAATCTCTACCCGGGTATCGGTTTGCAGACCCGCGTGATCGAGGGCCTCATTCAGTGACTTATAAGCGTCGACCAGGTCGACATATTTGCCGACCATGCCTACACGTACCGTGCCCTTGCGCTGACTGAATTCACGACGCACCACATCGTCCCACTCCGACAGATCAGCCGCCGGCTGCGCCAACCCAAAGCGCTCGAGAATATAGTCGTCGAGTCCGCTCTCCTTGAGGTGGCGCGGTATCTTATAAATCGAGTCCGCATCCATGAGTGGGATCACGGCCCGCTCTTCTACATTGGTAAACAATGAGATCTTGCGGCGAGCGCCATCGTCCACTTCAACAGAGCAGCGGCACAACAGCACCTCCGGTTGCAAACCAATCGAGCGCAACTCCTTGACCGAGTGCTGGGTCGGCTTGGTTTTGATTTCACCCGCAGTCGGAATGTAGGGAATGAGCGTGAGGTGCATGAGCAGCGCATTGGCTGACCCCAGCTCTAGCTTGAGCTGACGCACCGCCTCAAGAAAAGGCTGGCTCTCAATGTCGCCTGCGGTGCCACCCACTTCCACCACCGCGACCTCGGCATCCCCCGCCCCCACGACGACCCGATGTTTGATTTCGTCGGTAATGTGCGGGATGACCTGGACGGTGCCGCCCAGATAATCTCCACGGCGCTCCTTGCGCAATACTGCATCGTACACGCGGCCCGCCGTAAAGTTATTGGCACGGCTCATTACCGTGCGCGTGAATCGCTCGTAGTGGCCCAGATCGAGATCCGTTTCCGCACCGTCGTCGGTGACGAAGACCTCTCCATGCTGGAAGGGACTCATCGTACCGGGGTCGACGTTGATGTAAGGGTCCAGCTTGAGGAGGGTGACTTTGAGACCGCGCGCTTCAAGCACAGCAGCGAGGGAGGCGGCAGCGATCCCCTTACCCAGGGAAGACACAACACCACCAGTAACGAACACATATCTCGTCATGGATTCCACCAATGCGAAAGAGCACCCGGACGTCTGTCTCGACGCCTCTCGGGAACCTCTCTCCGATGGACGATTAGTCTAACAGGTCGCCCCGCAAGGCTCAATTCAAAGTGACGAAGAAAGGTACCAAACGGGCCGCAAACCCGGTTCCGCGGTGTCGTTGTCCAGATCAGCTGCCGCCGACAAGGGGCCGACAGGGAGCACCCAAACGGGTACTGTTTCTGACCATAAAACAGGGAGATGGCGCCGCCACCACGGGGGAATTCTCATCTCCTGCAACCACTTATTAGTGGCTTTTTGAGGCCGGTTAGGCGGCGTCACCGACTCGACCTCCCCACTGGTGCCGCAGGCCAATCGCGCCCCCGCAGGCAATCCGGGGCCGTCATCAGCGGTTTCCCAGCCAAGTCGCCCCCAGTTACCCTCTGCTGGTTCTCCAACCACGACCTCACCGGGTAGGGTCCAGTCATTGGCAGGCTCTGTGGCGCTGACGACCCAACCGCTCCAGACCCGCAAGCAACCGTCGCCCCAACGCAACTCGGGCAGACGATCCTGCCCCGCATCGAGGGCCTGCCTCGCCAGCTCGATTAGCCGTCGTCGGTCGGGCGAATCAATATTAGTCTCACCCAACCACTGATGGATCTGTGCTGCCAACTCCGCCACATCCACTGTCGGGTCGATCGTCAGAGCCGCCTCACCCATCACTGTCTCGGTTCTAAGGAGCGGCAGTTGGCTCAGCCGCTGCTGCGCCATGGCCTGCAGTCCAGCGGCACGCTGAATGGTCTGCCGGTATCCCGGCCAGCGCTCTGCCACGGCAGGCAAGACAACCTGTCGCAGATAATTGCGATCCTGTTCGATCTCAAGATTGGAGGGATCGATCACATACTCAAGCCCAGCAGCCTCGATCGCGCTCCGCAGGGTGTCTGAAGTCGTATTGAGCAACGGTCGGAAAATCCGTCCCGCACCGCAGGCCCGCTCCTGGGGAATCCCAGACAAGCCCCGCGGACCGGCCCCGCGCAACAGCCGCAGTAGAACAGTCTCCACCACGTCGTCTGCATGATGTCCGGTGAACAAAATATCGCCCTCGGCCAATACGCTCTCGAAAGCCCGGTAGCGCTCACGGCGCGCGTCAGCTTCCACCCCGCGGCCGCTGGGTTCGATGTTGCAGACATTAATATGCAGCGGAATGCTCAATCTGTCGGCATGGCGCTGACAGAGATCGCTCCACTCTCCCGCAGCCGCGTGCAAACCGTGGTTAACGTGAATGGCGTGAAGAGGAGGTGCTGATGAGACATCTCGGTAAGCCGCCAACGCGTAGAGCAACGCGACGCTGTCCGCCCCGCCAGAGAGCGCCACCCACCAGCGGGGCGCCTCTAGCAGTGCATCGGGAAAGGTTGTCAGGATCTCGCGCACGTCGCGTGCACCGACACTCAATTACCGTAGGACATCAGCCTTCGGTAACGCGCCTCAAGCAGGGCATCGGTATCCATCGCAGACAGCCGATCGACTTGATCCATAAGGTGCGCCTTCAACCGGCTGGCCATCTCAATCGGATCGCGGTGCGCGCCACCCAATGGCTCTGGGATCGTGGCGTCGACAATGCCCAATTCCTCGAGCTTGGAGGACGTTACGCCCATGGCCGCCGCCGCATCAGGGGCAAACTCGGAGCTCTTCCAAATAATGTTGGCGCAGCCCTCAGGTGAGATCACAAAATAGGTGGCGTACTGCAGCATGGCGAGATGGTCACCCACGCCAATACCGAGCGCACCGCCCGATGAACCCTCACCAATCACAATACACATCATCGGGGTTTTCAGCCGCGACATCACCGCCAGGTTTTGCGCAATCGCCTCGCTGATGCCTCGCTCTTCTGAATCGATGCCAGGGTAGGCCCCGGGTGTGTCGATCAAGGTGACCACCGGCATTTTGAAGCGCTCTGCCATCTCCATCAGTCGCATCGCTTTGCGATAGCCCTCGGGCTTGGGCATACCAAAGTTGCGGTAGACCTTGTCTTTGACCGCACGGCCTTTTTCCTGACCAATCACCATGACTGGGCGCCCGTCTAGGCGGGAAACGCCGCCCACAATCGCCTTGTCATCGGCAAAGTGGCGGTCGCCATGTAATTCATCGAATTCGGTGAAGATTTCGGGAATATAGTCGAGGGAATACGGCCGTTGAGGGTGGCGCGCCACACGCACAATATCCCAGGCGCTCAGATCTGCATAAATCTTCTCGGTCAGCGCGGTCGACTTCTCCCTCAGGCGGTCGATTTCGTCGCCCAGATTCAGATCAGCGCCGTCCCCAACCCCCTGCAGCTCCTCGATCTTCATTTCGAGTTCTGCAATCGGCTGCTCAAAGTCGAGATAGTTTGGGTTCATAGTCTTACCCCATACCAACGCGGGTGGCGGGTTGAATCGAGCGAGGGAGTCTACAAAGGGAGAACGCTTGCGTCACGCCCACTGTTAAAAAGTCAGGTATCTGGTTACCCTGCCGGCCATGATCGACCCCGGCTACACTCCACAACGCCTGCCACCGCGCCTGATTCTCGCCCCCATGGAAGGCGTTGTTGACGCGGTCATGCGTGAACAGCTCACCGCCATAGGCGGTTACGAGCGCTGCGTGACCGAATTCGTGCGCGTATCTCAAACTGTCCTCCCGAAGCGGGTTTTTTTTCGTTATGCCCCTGAGCTGCGACAAGGCGGACTCACTCCTTCAGGCACCCCCGTCTACCTTCAACTTCTGGGCTCTGACCCCGAGCTGATGGCCGCTAACGCGGCACGTGCAGCCGCCCTTGGCGCACCGGGTATTGACCTGAATTTCGGCTGCCCTGCGAAAACCGTCAATCGATCGCAAGGCGGCGCAGTGTTATTACGCTCCCCCCAACTGATCAGATCGATCTGCGAACAGGTGCGCGATAGTGTTCCCGAGCACACCCCCGTCACGGCAAAGATCCGTCTGGGCTATGACAGCGACGAACAATTTGAGGAGATTCTCGGTGCGCTGTCAGGCGTTGCCCTCTCCGAGATCACCATCCACGCCCGCACCAAACGGCAGGGCTACCGGCCGCCAGCACACTGGCACCAACTGAGAAAAGCGCGCCTGGCGCTCCCCTACCCGGTCATCGCCAATGGCGAGCTCTGGACGCCCGCCGATGTGGCACGTTGCGCTGAAATTAGCGGCTGCGATGCTTTCATGCTCGCCCGGGGCGCGCTCTGCCGCCCGGATCTCGGCGCCGCGATCGCTGCGGCCGGCCGGGACGAGGCTGGACCAACATTCAGCTGGTCTGAGGCACAACAGCTACTGGTGATGTTTTTGGCGCGCAACCGAGCGCTGTACGATCCTCGCTACGCGGTCAATCCGGTGAAGCAGTGGCTCGTCTATCTGAAGGTCTATTACCCACAGGCCGCCGCCTTGTTCAGTGAGGTCAAAAGGATCACCGACCCCGACGACATGGCGCTGGCCCTGCAAGGCCATCCAAGGCTAGCAAGCGCCGCCTGATCACTACCTGCGAGGACACGACGCAATGACCACATTGGCTGAAGACACTGGCAACGATCTGTGGGGCCACCCTCGCGGGTTATATATCTGTTTCGCCACAGAATTGTGGGAGCGCTTCTCCTTCTACGGTATGAAGTACCTGCTGCTCCTCTACCTCACCAAGTACCATCTGTTCTCCGACGCGGCAGGTCTCGGTGTACTGGGCAGCTACGCCTCACTCGTCTACGCGATGCCCGTGCTGGGCGGCCTCATCGCCGACCGTTTTATCGGCATGCGCAAAGCGGTCACCTTTGGCGGCTTGCTCCTTGTCGCCGGGCATCTCGGCATGGCGTTTGAGGGTGAGGCGGCCCGTCAGACCGCTGCCGGTATCGTCCGCGATGATCAGGCGCTGTCGATCTTCTATCTCTCACTGGCGTTGATTGTGGTTGGCGTCGGATTTCTCAAACCCAATATTTCCACGGTGGTCGGCAAGCTCTACCCCGACGGTGACCCCCGCCGCGACGCCGGCTTCACGATTTTCTACATGGGCATCAACATCGGTGCCTTCAGCGCAACGTTGCTTTGCGGCTGGCTGGGTGAGGTCTATGGCTGGTCCTGGGGCTTTGGCGCGGCGGGTATTGGCATGCTCCTGGGTCTCATCGTTTTCCAGTGGGGACAAAAAACCCTCATGGGCCATGGTGAACCTGAGCACCCGGAGCGCCTCAGGCAAGGCGTTGGCATCCCTGTGTTGACTATCGAGCGTGCTATTTACGCCGGCAGTTTCCTCATGGTGGCCGTGGTCTGGCAGCTGGTTCAGCTGACGAACACGGTTGGCACACTGCTGGATGTTATGTCACTAACGGTGTTGGCGGGGCTGGGATGGTTTCTGCTATTTCGCTGCTCCAAAGTTGAACGCGAGCGAATGTTTGTGCTGATTTTGCTGACCCTTTCAACGGTCGTCTTCTGGGCGCTGTTCGAGCAGGGTGCCGGCTCTATGACGTTGTACGCGGACCGCGTCACAGACAAGACACTGTTTGGCATGACCCTCACCGCCGCGCAATTCGGCGCCGCCAATTCCTTCTTCATTTTCTCTCTGGCACCGCTCTTTGCCCTGCTCTGGATCCGGCTCGGACGGCGAGGCTGGGAACCCAGTACGCCGGTGAAGTTCTCACTCGGCATTGCTCAGGCAGGTCTGGGTTTTGGCGCACTGGTTTATGGCGCGCAATTTCCCGATCAGGCAGGCGTGGTCTCCGCTTGGTGGCTCATCGTGGCTTACCTGCTCCATACCACGGGTGAACTGTGCCTGAGTCCGGTGGGGCTGTCGGCGGTCACTAAGCTCGCGGTCCCGTCGGTGGTCGGTGTGATGATGGGCACGTGGTTTTTGGCGTCGGCCTACTCTTCGTATGTCGCCGCGCAAATCGCCACCATAGCTGCCCGCCCGGCCAATGAGGGGAGTCTCAACCTTACCGACGCGTTGTCGGGCTACACCGAATTGTTCAGTCAGCTGCTCACAATCGGTTTGGCTGGCGGCGCGGTGTTACTGGTACTGTCGCCGGTGCTCAAGCGCATGATGCACGGCGTGCGATAAATCAGATCGAGGCAGGCACTGCCTCGGTCGCATCGTCAGCATCACCCGACTTGCGATTTTTGCGGGCTAAGCGCATCTGCTGCCAGTCATAACCAATCAGATACATGGCCGGCACCAACAACAAGCTGACGAATAGCGCAAAGAACACGCCGAAGGCCAGTGACAACACCGCTGGCTTGAGAAACTGGGCGCTGGTCGATTGCTCAGCCATGATCGGAATCAATCCGACAAAGGTCGTCACGGTGGTCAGGAAAATAGGCCTGAATCGACTTACCGCGGAGGTCACAAGCGCCTTGGGAGGCGACATGCCCTCGCGCTCAAGTCGTCGCACGTAGTCAATCAGCACCAGATTGTCGTTCACCACGACCCCCGCTGCAGCGCCAATGCCAAAATAGGAAAAGAGCGCCATGGGCAAATTGAAAATCAAATGGCCGAAAACAGCGCCCATAAAACCAAATGGCATGGCGGTCATAATGAGTAGCGGCAGACTGTAAGAGCGGAACGCGACGGCAATCAGGGCGTAGATCACAAATAGCGCGATGGTGTAGAGCGCCGCGATTTCACTGAAGAATTCCGCCTCTGCCTCCTGAGATCCGCCCTTGAGCACCTTCAAGCCCGGATACATGGCCAACAGTTCTGGCAGGTAGTCCTGCTCCACAGCCCGATTAATCTCGCCCAGAGACTCAGGCTCGACAGTGGCGTTTACCGTCACCACGCGGTCCCCGTTTCGGCGCGTGATTCGGCGTGTCGCCTGACCCACTTCTACGTCAGCGATCTCCAGCAATGGGACGAGCCTACCGTCGACAGTCCGGATGCGGACATCCTCAAACGTTGCCAGCGACTCTCGCTCCTCCTGCGGGTAACGCACCATGACGCGAACATCGCCGTTTTCCCGGGGTAGCCGCTGCACTTCCTCTCCGTAGAAAGCTTGCCGCACCTGACTCGATACATCTCCAAGACTGATTCCTAGTTTTTCTGCCCCGGGCAGCAGATTGAAGCGCAACTCAGGTAGCGCGCCCAACTGGTCGTCTCGGATAAAATACGTTTTGTCGTAACTCGCAAGATGCTGCTGCAGGGACAGGCTCGCCGCATTGAGGGTATCGAGATCTTGGTGCTTAAGCAGGAAGGTAATACTGGCCTCCCCATCGCTAAAGCTATAGTTGACCTTCACCTCATCGGCATCGGGAATATCCCCCACCAGATCGGAAAAACGCTCCGCGGTCTCCCGCGCACTGAGCGCTCTCTGGTCTGGCGGCGCCAGCTGAACAATCGCGATCACATCGCCGCGGCGAGCCCGGGTATACCAGCCCTCTATCAGCTTCCCTGAACCGCGACCCGCCTCCGCCTCGGCGTTGATCTCCTCAGCCAGCTGTTTTTCTGCTTGCTGCAACTGCCCCAACACCTCCATCGAGCGGCTGTAGGGCGTGCCCGGCGGTAAGCTCACATTGATATAGACCTCCTCGCTCTCCACCTGCGGCGAGAAAAAGAACTTCACCCAACCGCTGGTGTACAGGCCCAACGACACCATGAACAGCGAGAAAAACACCATGGCGGTGGTGTATCGATATCTCAGACAGCGCTCGAGGAACGGTCGGTAGCGGTTCTCCGCAAAAAGCACTATGCCGTTCGCAATCTTCTTTTGGCGCTTCATCCACTTCGAATCGGGCGCCGTGGTTTTCACATTGCGCAGGTGCGCCGGTAAGATCAGAAACGCTTCGATCAGCGAGAATAACAACGCCAAAGAGATGACCACCGAGAGTTGCCGGGTAAATTGCGCCGTAACGCCTGACAGGAACAACCAGGGAGCGAATGCGACGATCGTTGTGAGTACGGCAAATATGACCGGGCGACTCACGGCGAACGCCCCAGCGATAGCCGCCTCCTCGCCTCTCAGCCCACGCTGGTGCACATGATGATGGATGCTCTCCCCCACCACGATCGCATCGTCGACCACAATTCCCAGAACAAGTAGGAAGGCAAAGGTCGACAATAGGTTCAGCGAGACATCATTAGCAGGCAGGAGCGCAAAAGCACCGAGAAAGCTCACCCCGATACCTACCGTCACCCACAGCGCCACCTTGGGCTCGAGCGTTAAGATCAGTATGAGGAATACGAGGATCAGGCCGAGGATAGAGGAGTCGGCGATCAGCTCCATACGGTTCTCGTAGATGTCGGCTGTATCAGACCACAGCTCGAGATCCATGCCCACAGGAAGCGTCGGTTGCGTGCGCTCAATCCACTGACTCACCGCCTCGCTGGCCTTGACCACCTGCATATCATCCGTCGACTTGGCCTGCAGCAATACAGCCGGCTTGCCATTCAACGTCGCCAGAATCTCGTTTTGCTCAAAGCCGTCAATCACGGTCGCCACGTCGGCGACGCGCACTGTCCCTCCGTCTGGCGTTTGGCGAATAACAATTTGTTCAAAATCGGTTTGGTTATCAGCAAGATTCTGGGCTCTCAGTTGCACGTCGCCTGTCCGGGTTCGAACCTCGCCGACAGAGACATTCATCGAGTCGCGACGAATGGCGGTCGACACATCAGCGAAACTGAGCCCATAGTTTCTCAATGCGCGCTCTGACAGTTCGATCGTCACCTCTTCCCGTCGCGAGCCAAACACATCGACCTGCGAGATATAGGGCAAACCCGCCATCTCATTGCGCAGGTTGTTCGCCAGCCGGGTGAGTGGCTTTTCTCCCACATCTCCTGCAAGCGCAACGCGAATCATCTCCTGACGCCATTCCAAGCGTCTGACCCGCGGATTTTCCATGTCACGAGGGAAGGACGTGATCGAATCGACCGCGTTCTTCACGTCATTCAAAAAGGCGTTCAGATTGACCGTGGGATAGGTTTCAACGGACAGAGCGCCAAAGCTCTCTCGGGATTCAGAGGAGACGCGGTAAACGTTGGAGACGTTTTTCAGTGCCTCTTCGACCCGCTGTACGACTTGCTGCTCCATTTCTTTAGGAGAGGCACCCGGCCAGATCACTTCGACCTGAACAATGTCGGGCTGCACAGAGGGAAAGGCTTCTTTCTCGATATCACGCAGGCCCAACCAGCCGGCCGTGACAATAATGAACATCAAGAGGTTGGCGGCAACCGGATTGCGCACCCACCAGCGAATCAGACCTTCCATGGCTCGAGTCTCAGGCTTCGTTGTTTGTCGGTGTCACGTCATCACCGACGCTATCGGCAATGGTGCCTTCATCGACGGCCTGGAGGCGCATACCGCGCACGGGATTGCGAATCGCGGACACAATCACTCGCTCTCCCGCTTCAACCCCGGAGGCAAGCATGACCATGTCGCGATTTCGATGAATCACGTCGACCTGGCGGACATCCAACAGCCCCTCGCCGTCTATGACAAAAACTTTGTCACCTGCGCGAAGACCCTCAGCAGCAATCTGAACCGCATCGACAATGGTCCGCCCCTGAATTTCAGCATCAACGTACAAACCCACCGCGAGAGGCATACCGCTATCGGCGTGTATCTCGCCATAGGGATCCTCAATTCTGACCGTGCCGTAGACGCTGCGAGTGGTAGCTTCGATCCCCGCATCGAGACCCGTCAGGCGCCCCTCCCAGCGATGTACCCTGCCACCTATCACCGCAGACACCGTCGTCATCAGACCGCCGGTCTCGCCACCGATATACCCCACGGGAATACCCAGAGCAGAAAGCTGATTGGTTGTCAGCGCCACCCTGACTTCCGCTACATCGGTGCCAAATACGCTTCCCAGCACTTTGCCCGGATTGACGTACTGCCCGAGATCGGCAGCCTGACTCTCCACGCGACCCTTGAAGGGCAGATTGATTTGCGTGCGCTCCAGATTTGTCTGTGCCAGCGAAAGTGCTGTTTCAGCCGCCTTCAGCGCAGATTCAGCTCTCGCTACCTGAGGTTTTTTCAAGGCCAAGGGTGAGGGATTGCTCTGCCCGGCAAGCTGCTTGCGGGCCACGTCAGCATCAGCGAGTGCCTGCTGAAGATCCACCTTGGCGGCCGCAACCCGTGCACGTCGCTCATCAACCGCGGCGCGGTAGTCGGTATCTTCGATAGTCAGCAGCACTTCGCCGGGGGCAAACTCGCCGCCCTCGATAAAGTCCGGCGCGATCGAAATGATTTTGCCGCCAACCTGAGCCACCAGCTGAGTCCGAACCGCCGGTCGCACCTCTCCATACACGACGACAGTAGGCCGAGAGGCGGCGCGAATAGCGGGGACAACCTCCACGCTGACGGGGCGAGGAGCTTCAATACTGGGGGCCGGCTGCGGCTTGGTCATCTGCAGCAACGCGTAAATCGCGATACCGGCCAGTCCAACTCCAATGGGCATGGTGGCCTGCCGTAATTTGGCAATCATGTTCATCTCCTTGATACGGTGACAGCGACGCATCTGGACGTCATCGCTGTCACAACCACCTTCCATAGCAGGTCATCTCGACGTCGCGCATGGTACCGCGAGAGGCGCCCCGGCTCCATAGGGATAAGTCGCATTTGATTTGCAGAACTTTGGTAGGCAGGCCTGATGTGCAAAGAAGTACCAGCCTCTGTGCGCCGGAATGTCGGCCGAACTTGCTACCCTTCTCCACGATTTTTGACGCAGTGGATAGACCATGACAGATCGGCAGTTTGAGATCGTGCTTTACGGCGCCTCGGGTTTCACCGGCAAACTGGTAGCCGAGTACTTAGCGAGCGAACATCAGGACCTCCGTTGGGCCATCGCCGGGCGCAATACCCAGAAATTGGAGCAAGTGCGACGCGAGCTAAACCTGCCGGAACTGCCGATACTCATTGCCGACAGCGGCGAGCCCGACAGCTTAAGCGCCATGGCAAGACAGACCCGCACCCTGATCAGCACCGTTGGCCCCTATGCCCAGTACGGAACGCCTGTGCTCGAAGCCTGTGCGACTGAGGGCACACATTATTGCGACCTCACAGGGGAAGCGCAGTGGATGGCGGAGGTGTATGAGCAGATCAACCCGATCGCTAAGCACAGTGGTGCGCGGCTCGTGCACTGCTGCGGGTTCGACTCGATCCCCTCGGACCTGTCCGTGTTTTTCCTGCAGAAGCAGTTCAAGGAGCGCTTCGGCTCCTACGCCACCCACGTGACCGGCCGCATGGGGCGCGCCGCGGGTGGAGTCAGCGGTGGCACAGTCGCTAGCCTGATGTACGTTGCGGAGCAGGCTTCCAAGGACCCCGTCATTAAGGAGCGGGTCATGGACCCCTACGCGCTCTACCCTGCCGGTTTGGACAAGGGACTGGATGGTCCGGATCAGGCGGGTATCGCCTGGGACGATAACTTCGAGTCCTGGACAGGCCCGTTTGTCATGGCGGCCATCAATACCAAAGTGGTCAGACGCTCCCATGCTCTCGCGGGCCTGCCCTACGGCGCAGACTTCCGCTATGACGAATCCCAGCTGTGCGCGAGCCGCGCCAAGGCGCTGTTGAGCGCGGGAGGCTTGGGCGCCGTGATGGCAGGCACTTTTTTCTCACCGACTCGGGCGCTACTGAAAAAAGTGTTGCCCGACCCCGGTGAGGGACCCAATGAGACCACCCGCAATAACGGCTTTTTTGAGTTTTGGGCACATGGCACCGACGGCGAGAATCAGCTGCGCGTCAAAGTGGCGGGTCAGCGCGACCCGGGCTACGGCGCCACATCGCGCATGCTTGCGCAAGCTGGTCTCTGTCTTGCGCGCGATGATCTCTCTGTAGGCGGGGGCATTTGGACCACCGCCAGCGCCTTGGCAGATCCGCTTCTCGTGCGCCTACCTCAGGTTGATATCCACTTCTCAGTGGTCGAGGACTGATCCGAATCCCTTACAGGCGGCATCAGACCGCAAAAAAAAGCCGCCCGAAGGCGGCTCGTCTATGACCACTGCGCGCTTTTAGAGCGGCTCGTACTTAAACTTCTGTCCACCCAAAGTGGCTTCATACATCAGGCCCCCCTTGGCAATGGTAAATGTCGCCATACCGCTGCGCTTATCGTATTGCTTATCGTCAGCGTTCACTTTGCTGGAATCCGCGTCGGTGCCCGAGGAGGTGTTGCCGCCTCCGCCGCTCGAGGTGGATGCCTGTGCGCCAGCTGTTAGCGCAACCGCGGTGGCCTGCGCGCCGAATTCGAAGTTACCGGAGGTAAAGTCGTCAAAGGCGCGCTCATCGCGGAAGAAAATCATCTGGCTGTAGACCTGGCCGCCCAACTGCAGGCCGTAAGTGATCTGGCTCATCTTTGTTTTGCCGACTTTTTTGCCACCGACAAAGACCTCGCCCTTACCATGGGCACCACCAATACCGATACCGCCCTTGCCGATGCTAGGGAACACCGCATAGCCGTAGGCGTCATCAATAAAGTCGCCCGCGCCCGCGCCACGGAAGTTTTCAATCGCGGTGTCGACGTCGTCAGCGAAAGCGGGCTGCGCGATCAAGGCGACAGCGGTGAGCAGTGAAATAAGCAAAGTTCTCATGAGGTGTTTTCCTCTCCTTGACATTTGTTGGGTAGCCTAATGGATCCCAAGCAACAATGCAGTAAAAAGCCGCCTGAATCCAAAGCGCACCTTACAGCAGGAAGACTACGTCAATGCGCGCAGAAGTACAGCAAAGGGAGGTGCAATAGGTGACACAAAGTGCGGAGAAATCCTCATTACCAGGGGATGGTCTCACCGCGCCAGTCGAGATACGAGAGCTCACCATCCGCCTTCAAGCCCGACAGCACTGTATCGAGCGCCCCCGCTGCCCGCGCGGGTGAGAACAGTTTTTCCGGCGCCACGTTGTCCTGAAAAGGCTTAGACAAAGGAGTATCCACTGTGCCCGGGTGGTAGGCCATGATCTTGGCGGCGGGGTTAACTCGCCGCATCTCCAGTGCCGCGCACCGCAACATCATATTCAGCGCCGCCTTGCTGCCGCGGTAGCTGTACCAACCGCCGAGACCGTTATCACCAATGCTACCCACTCGCGCGGACAGCACCGCAATCCGTGGCGCCGCGCTCCGCTTGAGAACCGGGGCCAGCGAGGCCAACACCCGCATTGGCAGAAACGTATTGACCTCGAACACCTGCTCCATCGCACTCGTTTCCAGTTGATTAAGTGCTCGTTCCGGCCGATAACCCTCCCCCTGCAGAACCCCGTTACAGATGACCAGTCGCGTAATGTCTGCCGACTGTTCCTGCAATTGAGCAGCAAGCGCCGACAGCGCGGCCTCACAGTAGTCGCATTGTTGAGTCTGCACGCCGAGCGGCTCAACGGCGGCCATCGCCTCCACTGACCGCGCGACCGCAAGAATCGGTGTCGCGCCTTCGCGAGACCACCTCTCGATCAATGCATGCCCGATCGCACTGCCCGCCCCAATCACCATGTCTAAACTGTTACCGCTCATTGCCCTTGCCTCATCCGACACCCAACCGGATTGGGTTAGGCTGTACCTCTCTTTTTACGACAGGACGCGCCGACAGATGACTTCACCGCAACGCCTCGCTTTCATCGGATTGGGTGCCATGGGCTACCCCATGGCTGGTCACCTGGCGCGCGCAGGGCATGAGGTGACCGTGTTTAACCGTACCGCCGCCCGCGCCGAAGCCTGGCAAAATGAGTATGGGGGCCACGTTGCGCCAACCCCGGCAGCCGCGGCGCAGGATCAAGACGCTGTGATGCTCTGCGTGGGCAACGACGACGATGTGCGCGAGGTCACCACCGGTGAACGTGGCGCGCTCCAATCCATGCGCGAAGGCGCGCTCCTCATTGATCACACCACCACCTCAGAGGCCCTCGCGACATCACTGGCGGCCTTGGCCGATCAGTCGGGTGTGGCATTCCTCGATGCGCCCGTCTCAGGAGGACAAATCGGCGCGGAAAGTGGCGCGCTGACCGTCATGGTGGGCGCTAACGAAAACGCCTTCACTGAGGCACTGACGCTGATTGAGTGCTACGCCAAAAGCGTTCGGCGTATGGGGCCGGTGGGCGCCGGGCAGCTCACCAAAATGGTCAACCAGATCTGCATTGCGGGGCTACTGCAAGGATTATCAGAAGGCATTCACTTTGCCGAGCGCGCCGGGCTCGATGTCACAGCCGCCATAGAGGTGATTACGCAAGGGGCAGCACAGTCCTGGCAGATGAGTAACCGCGCCGAGACCATGATCAAGGGCGAGTTCGACTTTGGTTTCGCGGTTGACTGGATGCGCAAGGACCTGGGTATCGCGATTGCGGCCGCTCAGTCGGTAGGAGCCGAAGTGCCGGTCACCCAATTAGTCGATAGCTTCTATGCAGACGTGCAAGACCTCGGTGGGCATCGCTGGGACACCTCGAGCCTGATTCAGCGACTGCGCGCTGGCAAAACCATGCCCTAACACCCCGCAGGCCCGCTATCAGGGGGCAGTACCTACCTCCGCACTCAAGTGGTCTCCGGCCCTAAGCGCAACGCTACATGGCGCCGGGAAAGGCACCTCCGTCAAGCAGAATATTCTGACCAATCACAAAGCCTGCTTTATTCGAGCAAAGCCAGGCGCAGGCCGCACCAAATTCGTCAGCGGTGCCGAAACGGCCGGCGGGTACCGTGGCGGTGCGCGCCTCCCGCGCCTCCGCCTCGGTAATGCCCCGTGCCGCCGCGTCGACTTGATCAAGCATCGCCAGCCGGTCGGTATCGTGCAGACCCGGCAAGAGGTTATTGATCGTGACACCACTGCCCGCGACCTGCCGTGACACCCCAGCCACATATCCCGTCAGACCCGAACGCGCCGTATTGGAGAGTCCCAGTACCGGTATCGGGGCCTTTACCGCCACGCTGGTGATGTTGACGATCCGGCCCCAGCCGCGTTCCATCATACGGGGCAGCAGCGCCTTGATCAGTGCGATGGGCGTCAACAGATTGGCATCAAAAGCAGCAATAAAATCATCACGGTCCCAGTCGGTCCACATGCCGGGCGGCGGTCCACCTGCATTGGTCACCAGAATATCGACATCTCCTGCCGCGGCGAGCACCGCCGCCTGACCTGTCTCACTCGTGATATCAGCGGCGATCGTCGTCACCGCAACACCATAGGCGCCCCGTATGGATGCCGCGGTCGCCTCCAATGCCTCGCTCCCCCGCGCATTCAAAACAAGGTCGACGCCCTCCGCAGCAAGCGCTTCTGCGCACCCTCTTCCCAAGCCCTTTGAGGAAGCGCATACCAGCGCAGTGCGTCCTTTGATTCCGAGATCCATAACCGGCGACTCCTGTAAACTCCGCAAGCGTTAGATTATCCGCTATCCGGCGGCCACTGTGCGAGCCGAAGAGCCAACCCACCTGACTCGAGAACCACCGGGAGGCCCCCATGTCCGTCATACCTTTTTGGGAAGCCAAGTCACTCGACGCCATGACCGACGGGGAATGGGAGTCACTCTGCGATGGTTGCGGACAGTGCTGCCTCCATAAGCTGGTCAATGACGAGACCGCCGATGTGTTCTACACCCGCGTGGCATGCCAACTGCTGGATGACAAAACCGGTCGGTGCAAACGTTACGC
>ERZ802822.1283-NODE-1283-length-15972-cov-8.799308_pt1 | contig 15972 bp, 15 predicted proteins | sample MGYA00345649_ERZ802822 | MGnify/ENA primary metagenome ERZ802822 (study PRJEB30503, sample SAMEA104212359) | marine metagenome | biome: Westerlies Biome; feature: [SRF] surface water layer (ENVO:00010504) within the epipelagic zone...; material: water...
ATCTAATAAGCGGTTGTGCCCAGACTAATGACAACCTTCAGATTAGATAAGCTTTTAAACTCTCTTTTTGTATGTTTTTGACAGTTATTAATCATTATTGACGATACCTTATTATTTTTTGGATAACATCGTACTGCATTTGTTATAAAAATATCCTGAAGACAGAGTTTATCTAAAATCTTTCGTATAACCTCACCTGAAAAATCAGATGTAAATGGGACACCTGTCTTGTTAGCTCCATGAAGACCGGGTGCCAGACCGATTAAAGCTATTTTTGATTCTACATCGCCAGAGCTACTAACCGGCCTGCAATGATAATCTGGATATTTTTTAATTAATAACTTGTGATGAGATACAGCTTCTTTGCATACCTTGCATTTGATGATATGCATTCAATATCTAAATAGAATAGATCCCCATGTGAAACCGGCTCCAAAAGCCTCTAACATAATCATATCGCCATTTTTAAATATTCCCTTGGAGTTAGCTTCATCGAAAGCTAAGGGTATAGATGCAGCAGAAGTATTACCATGTTTACTTACAGTTATGATTATCTTTTCTCTGGGTAGATTAATTTTTTTAGCAATAGCTAAAATTATTCTTTCATTAGCCTGATGAGGCACGAGCCAATCTAGTGCATCTTTACCTACATTGTTTTTTTCAAGAGTATGCTTTGCAAGCTTCCCTAAAGTGTTAACCGCAGTTTTGAACACATCGCTCCCCTTCATTTCAATGTATTCTAGATCTGTATTAACTGTTAATAGATCCTTATAAGAGCCATCTGACCCAATAGTGCTTGAAATAATACCAGGTTTTTCTGATGCTCCTACTATCATTGCTCCAGAGCCGTCGCCAAAAAGTACACAAGTATTTCTATCGGTCCAATCTAGTAGTGAAGTAATTTTTTCTGTTCCCACAACAAGGGCATACTTTACTTGTCCAGTTTCAATATATTTTTTTGCAATATCTAATGCATACACAAAGCCTGTACATGCAGCATTAATATCAAAAGAAAAGGCACCTTTAATATCTAGCTTATTTTGCAATAATACGGCTGTACTTGGAAATTTTCTCTCTGGAGTACATGTAGCTAAAAAAATTGCGCCAATATCATTTTTATTTATACCTGATTTTTTAATGGCATCTATAGCTGCGTTATAAGCCAAATCTACAGAGGTTTCACTGTCATCAGCTACTCTTCTTTCTTTTATACCCGTTCTTTCTGTTATCCACTCATCACTGGTATCAACTCTACTTTCTAACTCTTTATTGGTAAGAATCTTTTTAGGGAGGTAGCTTCCGCTTGAAATAATTTTTGTAAATTTAGTCATTAAGCTCTCTTGCTGTATATTGTTTTATATTTTCTAATAAATTATTTTTTGACTCATAATAAGCGGTCTGAATTGCATTGTTATATGAAAAGTCATCTGCACTTCCATGACTTTTTACTACTATACCGTTTAACCCTAAAAATGAAGCTCCATTATACACCCTTGGATCCATTTTTTTCTTCACTCCTTTCATGACAGGCAAGCTTACAATTGCAGACAACTTATTATATAAGTTTTTGTTATATTCAGATTTGATAAAATGTTTTATCATACCAGCAACGCCCTCAATACTTTTTAATGCAATATTACCTGTAAAACCATCTGTAACTATAACGTCATAATCACCGCTAAACATACCATTACCCTCAACGAAGCCTTGATAGTTTAAATTTGATTGATTGAGTAATTCTGCAGCTAGTTTTATTTCATCTTTACCTTTAAATTCCTCAGAACCAATGTTTAATAAGCCAACCCTGGGGTTATCAGAAATCTCTAAACTTTTTACAACAGATGATCCCATTACAGCAAATTGATAAAGATTTTGCGCATCACATTCAATATTTGCACCTAAGTCGAGAACCTGCATAAAATTTTTCTTTGTAGGTAAGGATGTACATATAGCTGGTCTGTCAATTCCATCAATAGTTTTCAATATTATTTTAGAAAGTGACATCAATGCGCCTGTATTTCCAGCGCTCACACATGCATTAGCATCTTTAGTTTTAACTTGATTTATTGATAGTCGCATAGATGATTTTTTTTTGTTTCTAACGGCGCTGACGATATCTTCATCCATTTTTATGTATTCTTCTGTATGAATTATTGCTACACGGTCTTTTAAAGACTGATTACTATCAGAGAGACCTTGATTTATAATATTTTCGTCACCTACTAACAAAATTCTAAGATCATTTATATTTTGGAGTGACTTAATGGCACCTGATATAGCTGGAGTTGGCCCATTATCCCCGCTCATTACATCCAATGCTATCGTAATAGATCCTGGCATTATATGGATAGTCTACTGTTCTTGGGTAGTTTCTTCTTTAGGTTTTTTTACTTTTGGTGTAAATATCTCTTTACCACGGTAAAATCCGTCTTTAGCAATATGATGTCTCAAGTGTTTTGATCCTGTTGTTGCATCAGAAGATACAGAAGATGCAGTAAGTGAATCGTGAGATCTTCTCATATCACGTCTTGATCTTGATTTTTTACTCTTTTGTACTGCCATATTATTCTTCCATATCGTTTAGATATCGTATTCTAAGCAATAATATACCTACAAGCAATTATTAATAGTAAAATTAACCCTTTTATAGTTTTTATTGTATTATCTTGTATTGAAATTATGAAAGTCATATTAGCATCAAGCTCAAAGTTCAGAAAACAGCTCCTCGATAAGCTTAATATATCCTTCAAATGCATCAGTCCAGATATAGATGAGAAGAGATTGAACAATGAGGCTGTGAAAGATTATGTAAAAAGACTGTCCATCGAGAAAGCTTCAAAAATTGCATGCAGTAACAAGAAAAGCATAATAATAGGTTCAGATGAAGTAGCAGATTTAAAGGGTAGAATAATCGGTAAACCGAATACCAAAAAAAATGCAAAGAAACAATTAAAAATGCTCTCAGGCAATAAAGTTGTTTTTAGAACAGGCCTATGTGTATTAAATTCAGAAACTGGTAAGTACTATGCTTCGGTTAATAATTATAATATATTTTTCAGAGACTTAAACGATAGTATTATTAATAAATACCTTGAAAGTGATGATGTGCTTAAGTGTGCTGCAAGTATTAGAATTGAGGGCTTAGCCATAAATCTAGTTAGAAAGATGAACGGTGCAGACCCATCTTCAATAATGGGGCTTCCCTTGATAAAACTAATAGATTATTTGGCCAAATTTAATATCGACATTATGACTAAATAGCTAATTATCTGCGAAATGATCGTATCCTTTTGTCTTAACCTTCGCAACTTTACCGTTTTGTGAATATTCATAACCTTTATTCGTAATAATTCCTATTTTAGTGATATTTAATTTTAGTTTAGACGATATATTTCTGATATTTATAGAATATTTTTTATTTGCAGTGAAACATAGTTCATAGTCCTCACCACCACCTAGGATACATTCTTCTCTATACTTAGGTGAGATGTACTGGTTAAACTTTGGCGTAACTGGAATCTGGTCTATATCAACTTTGAAACCTTTATTCGATGACATTGCTATATTCTTTAAATCTTTTGCTAATCCATCAGAAATATCAATACATGATGATGCAAATTTAGAGATTTCTAAACCAAGATTCACACGTGGAACAGGATTTACTAAATATTTTCTAAAATATTTATGACCTACGCTTTTTTTAGCCATAAGTAATGCGGCTCTTGCATTACCAATTGTCCCTGATATATATATATCATCACCAACCTTAGCTCCATCTCTTTGAAGAATTTTATTATTTTGAATCCCTATCAATTGAATTGTAATGCTAAGCGGCCCCCTAGTTGTATCCCCGCCAATAATTGAAATTTTATATTTTCTTAATAGCTTATTTGTGCCCTTATAAAAGCTTCTAAGCCACTTTTCAGACATTTTAGGTATTGTAATGGCGTACATTGCATAAAGAGGTATGCAGCCCATTGATGCAATATCACTGATATTTGTGGCTAAACATTTATAACCAATTTCTTCGGGAGTATAGTCTTTTGTGAAATGAGGTCCCAGTAATGAAGTATCTGTTGTAAATACGTATTTTTTATTCTTATCGAAACGTATAATCGAGCAATCATCTCCAATGCCTTTTATAATGTTACGATCATAGCTTTTTAGCTTCTCTAAGAAAGTTACAAAATCCTGTTCACTCTTCATTAGAAATACTTACAAAGCATCATCAAGTACTTTATTGAGAAAAGTATACATTTTTGGCGACGAATATTTTTTAGCTATATTAATATATTCGTTAATAACGATATTTTTTGAGTCGTTTATGAATAAAAACTCACATACACTTAAATGAATTATGCATAAATCTAGCACAGGTATAGTTTCATAAGATACGTCTGTTTTAGAAGTTAAAAGCTCAGTAATTATATTAGTGTTATTTATGTACTTATTTAATATCAATGATAATAATTCTTCATCATATGGTCGTTTTTCTACAAAGCTAAACATCACATCCTCTAAGGAATCATCTTTAATTTTCATTTGATATAAAATTTTAACAGCTGATTCTCTTGCTATTAGCTGGGGTTTATATTTTTTATTAATCATAATTTCTCTAGAAGATGTAATATTTGTATGGTCGCATTAGCATATTCACAGCCTTTATCAAATTTTACTCCGGCCCTATCGACAGCTTGTTGTTTATTTTCAACAGTCAACACTCCATTTAAAATTGGAATACCAGTTTTCATAGATAGAGTGCTTATAGCATTAGTTACAGTAGTAGACAAAAAATCATAATGTTTAGTATCACCTTTGACTATACATCCAATAACCAATGTAACTTTTGGTTTATATTTATTAATAATTCGAGATGACAAAACAGGTAACTCAAAAGCGCCACCAGGAACTTTGACTATAGCAACTTTACCATTAAATTTTAGTGTATCAAGCTCATTTAGATATCCATTAAGTAAGCTTTCATTAATCGATAAGTTATAACTAGAATAAAGGACGATGATATCGAGATTAGTGATTTCTTTATTATTTAAATCAAGGTCTATCAGCTCATAACCTCTTGGAGATGTACTCAAAGAAATAAGTAGATCTGAATTATTATCAATATTAGTCATGTGATTACTTAGTTATATGTTTTACAACTTCTAATCCAAAAGCATTAATGCCATGATATTTTTTAGGAGCACTCATTAAATTCATTTTTCTTACACCAATATCATTTAGAATTTGAGCACCTATGCCCACTGTTCTATAATCTTCATAAATACCCTTGTTTGATTTTTTTTGTTGCATAACTTCAATATTAGATGTATCAGATTCAGACATTATATTTGTTATAAAAACCAAAGCTCCTTGTTTAGATTTACTAATCTTTTTTAAAGCATCATCCAAAGGCCAACTACTTGGAGATATGAGGCCTATAGTATCTGTTAATGTATTTTGCACATGTACCCTAGTAAGTGTTACTTTCTGAGGTGATATCTTATTTTTAATAAGAACAAAGTGTACATTTTCAGTAAGGATATCCTTATAAAATACGGAGGTGAATGATCCATATTTCGTCTTTATTATTTGCTGACTAATCCTTTGGATTGTCTTTTCATTAGACACTCTATATTTAATTAAATCCTCAATAGTCCCAATTTTGATTTTATGTTTCGCTGCAAATGCAACTAAATCTTTTTTCCTTGCCATAGATCCATCTTCATTAAGAATTTCAACAATTACCGATGACGGCTCTAAACCAGCAAGTTTTGCTAAATCGCACCCTGCTTCTGTATGCCCTGCTCGCGTAAGCACTCCACCATTTTTAGCCATTATTGGGAATATATGACCAGGTTGAGCAAAGTCAGATGGCTTTGCATTTTTCCTAACTGCCGCTTTAATAGTTTTAGCACGATCCGAAGCTGAAATACCGGTAGTTACACCTTTAAGTGCATCTATCGATACTGTAAAATTTGTTTCTTTAGAAGTTTCACTTCCACTTTGCTTAAGTAATGTGAGGCCTAGAGACTTGCATCTTGATTCTGTTAGAGTAAGACAAATGAGACCTCTTCCTTGTGAAGCCATAAAGTTGATATCAGAAGGTTTAACAAATTGAGAAGCCATCACTAGATCGCCTTCATTTTCTCTATTTTCATCATCCATTATAATAACCATTTCACCATTTTTAATTGATAATAGTATTTCGTCAGTCGTATTAATCATTTTTGTTACCTAATTTTTCAATATATTTTGCTAGTATGTCTATCTCAATATTTACTATACTTCCGATTTCATATGTTCTAAATATAGTGTTTTGATAAGTGTGAGGGATAATCATAACATTAAACCCCGAATTAGTTACATCATTAACAGTGAGGCTCACTCCATCTAAAGTAATTGAACCTTTTTGAATAATGTATTTACTAAAATGCTTATCTAGCTTGAGTCTAATAAACCATGAATTATCCTGTTGTTCTATTTCAACTATTTCTCCGGTAGTATCAACATGTCCTTGAACTATATGTCCGCTTATTAATTTATTAATAGTCAACGAGGTCTCAATATTTACCTCATGATTCTTTTTTAAATGATTTAAATTTGTCAGATTATTTGTCTCGGGAGAGATGCTAAATGAGTATATATCTTGATGTATTTTTTCAACAGTTAAACATACCCCATTTATACAAACACTATCACCTAAAGAATAATCTACTTCATTAATTTGTAGACCGATGACAGATGAATCACCTTTTCTATCAATGGAGTGTACTTTCCCTATTTTTTCTATAATTCCTGTGAACATTAATGTCTTCTCATATTTATATATAAATCGTTATTGAATGACTTAATATTTTTTATCATAAAAGTTTTTTTATCTTTAAGCTTATTTATTGGTTTAATACCAGAAAAAGTTAGCCCTTTATTACCAAGTATTTTTGGGGCAACAAAATAAATCAATTCGTCAACTTCATTCGCACTCAATAGAGTATTAGAAAAAGTGCTTCCAGATTCTATAAGCAAGTCATCAAGATGATATGTTTTCGCAATCATATAAATATCTTTTAGCTGAATTTTTCCATCTTTTGTCTCTACATATTTAATTACAACATTATTGTTATAAATACGTAATGGAGCATTAGTAGCATATCTTATATCAGCTAAAATAATAATTAGGCGATTTGTTTTAAATATATTAGATGATATCGGAATCCTCAGTTTTGAATCAAGGATAATTACTGCAGGCTGATTATTAATTTTTTTTAGAACAGAACTTTCCCTAACATTCATCTGTGGATTATCACTGATAACAGTACTACTTGTCGTAACTATAGCATTTACCTCAGCTCTTAATTCTTGAACAAATTTTCTTGATTCAGTTGATGTAATCCATTTGCTCTCTTTTTTTTCATCGGCTATTTTTCCATCAATACTTACTCCTACTTTTAGCCTTATGTAAGGTTTAGAAGATTTATATTTATGAAAGAATGGTTTATTTAGTTCCTTTGCATCGTCTTCACAGACCCCTGTTTCTACCTCTATACCGTTGTCTCGTAACTTACTGATACTTTTTTCATTTACAAGTGGGTTTGGATCCTTTGTTGCTATAACAACACGAGAGAATCTATTTTTAATTATGGCATCAACACAAGGCGGTGTATTACCATGGTGATGACATGGCTCAAGAGTTACATACAACGTAGCTCCCTTGAGTGTCTCTTTTGACTTATCTATGGCATCTTGTTCAGCATGTTTGTCTCTAAATTTTTTGTGATAACCCTTACTTAAAATTTTATCATTTTTTACTATAACTGCTCCTACTAGAGGATTAGGGTGTGTATTATATCTTCCCTTTTTTGCTTGCTCTATAGCAATTTGCATGAACTTGATGTCATTAGAATTATTCATCAATATTTATCTTTTTTTGATTTTTAATCATTCTCGGCGAGGGTTGTTTTTCTAGATTTTCTATTATTTTAGTAAACGAATTAACATTATCAAATCTAAGATATACTGATGCAAATCTAAGGTAAGCTACTTGATCAACTAATATAATTTCGCTCATTATTGCTTCGCCTATAGCGGAAGATGGTATTTCTTTACTAGGATATTGAGAACATTTAGTAAGAACTTTTTGTATTAGTTCATCTATTTCATCTGTAGTAATTTTTCTTTTTTCGAAAGCACGGTTAACGCCCCTTCGAACTTTAGTTTCATTGAAAATTTCACTAGAGTCATCAGTTTTAATTACCCTTGGATAACTAAGCTCCGATGCCTCTAAAGTGTTAAACCTGGCTCCACAGGTCATGCACTCTCTCCTTCTTTTGACAGAAAAAGAGTCTTCGTTAAAACGTGAGTCTATGACTTTCGTTTCTGCTGAACCACAAAATGGGCAGCGCATATAATTTCCTAGGCTACTGCTTGTTTACTAGATGAATAAACTGGAAATTGTGAACATAAATTAAGAACTTTCTCCTTAATTTTTTTAATTTCAGCTTCATTGTCCATGTTATCTAGAACATCACATATTAAATTACCTAAAATTTTAGTCTCATTCTCCTTAAAACCACGAGTCGTTATTGCAGGAGTGCCAAGTCTAATTCCGCTAGTTACAAATGGAGATTGCGGATCATTAGGTACTGAGTTTTTATTAACAGTGATATTAGCGCTGTGCAAAGCAGCATCGGCAGCTTTTCCAGTTAGACCTTGTTTAACCAAACTTACTAACATCAAATGATTCTTAGTACCGCCTGATACAACTTCAAAGCCTCTATCCATCATAGTTTGAGCTAATACGTTAGCGTTTGTTACTACTTGTTGCATGTATTCTTTAAACTCAGGTTCAAGCGCTTCTTTAAATGCTACAGCTTTAGCAGCAATTACATGCATTAAAGGCCCGCCTTGAGTTCCCGGAAATACTAATGAATTGAATTTTTTTTCGAGATCTGGATTAGATTTACAAATAATTATCCCACCACGAGGTCCTCTTAATGTTTTATGTGTAGTTGATGTTACAACATCAGCATGAGGCACTGGGTTTGGATATACTCCTGCAGCCACAAGTCCTGATACATGAGCCATGTCTACATGAAAGTATGCGCCAACTGATTTAGCTATTTTAGCCATTCTTTCCCAGTCAATAATTTGTGAGTATGCAGAAAATCCACCAATTAACATTTTCGGCTTATGTTCATTAGCTAATTTTTCAACTTCATCATAGTCTATAAGTCCGTCTTCGTTAATTCCATATTGGACTGCATTAAATAATTTACCTGAAAAGTTAACCTTCGCTCCATGAGTCAAATGTCCACCTGCATCGAGAGACATGCCTAAGATAGTGTCACCAGGTTTCAATAAAGCTAAATAAACTGCCGCATTTGCTTGAGAACCAGAATGTGGTTGAACATTAGCGTAATCTGCGCCGTATAATTCTTTTAATCTATCTATTGCAAGCTCCTCTGCGACATCAACATTTTCACAGCCACCATAGTATCTTTTACCAGGATATCCTTCTGCATATTTATTAGTCATCAGGGATCCTTGAGCCTCTAAGACTCTAGGGCTAGCATAATTCTCAGATGCTATAAGCTCTACATGCTCTTCTTGACGTTTGATTTCTTTTTTCATTGCTTCATTGAGTTCATCATCAAACCCAGCAATTTTCATATCCATAGTAAACATATCAGTCTCCATTTAGTGTAATTCTGCATAAAAATTTTACCACCAACTATGAATATTGTCTAAGTTTCAATACCAATATTGCCATCTTCATTAACTATTTTAATTTTATGGGATTGATCTACTTTATATGTACCTACAGCTTTTAAATATTCTTTGGTAATGTCCCAAATTGGCTTCCCTTCTTCAATATTATTAACACTTGCCCAGCCGCTAACTCTATATTCTTTATTTGGTTTTATTTCTATATCATTGTTTAATCTAAGTTTTTTAATCCTATTATTCATCTTCTCACTAGGATTAATACTATATTTAATACCTCTTGTTCTAACCATATCACCACCTTGTTGAAGGTAAGGATCTATATTGAATATATTATCTGCAACATCTTCTAATATATTTTTAATTGTCTCACCGCTCATATATCTAGTATAAGTATTAGGATATGTAATAGCTGTGTGATTATATATATCTGACATAGTAATAGGCTGATTTGGCGTTAATGATGGTCCCCATCTAAATCCTGGGCTTAACGATATTTCAGAATCCAACACTTCGTTCATAGAATCACATAAAAGGTCATCAAACGTGCCATTAAAATTGCTTCTACGGTACAGTGCGTCATCCGCATATCCAATTATTTCAGATAATAGCTTATTATATGGCTTTGACACCTTATCGATAAAAGCCTGCATTTCGGGGTTAGGTTGAATTTCATTAGATAATATAGGTAATAAATTATATTTGTATGTATATGATTTACCTGAGAATTTTATATCTATAAATGAAAGAAATTTCCCATTACAGCCTGAATTAGCGACTAGAGTTTTGCCACCATTATTTTTAATAATTATTGGTTTTGGGACAGCATCATGAGTATGTCCTCCAAATATGATATCTATCCCTGATACTCTGCTTGCTAATTTTTTATCCACATCTATTCCATTATGCGAGAGAACAACAACTAAAGATGGTTTATACCGGTCTTTTATTTTATCTATAGTTTCTTGGAGCTCTTGCTCTCTAATACCAAAGGTAAGATTAGATACATACCTAGAGGGATTAGCTATTGGTGTATATGGGAAAGCCTGACCAATTATAGCTATTTGTCTACCGTTGACCTCCTTAATTGTATATGGCTTCTGATAATGATTTTCGTCATCATATGAAGGAATATCATTAAAGATAGCCTCATCATTGAGAAAAACATTATTTGCAACAAATTCACCATTAAAGTTATCAATATTTTTTATAAACTGATCTTCTCCAAAGGTAAACTCCCAGTGACCTGTCATAACATCCACACCTAATATATTTGATGCTTCTACCATATCTTTGCCAGACTCAAACAAAGAAACTGCAGACCCTTGCCAAGTATCACCGCCATCTAGTAGAAGAGAATGTCCATTTGATTCTTTTCTTAAATTATCAACAACAGTTTTTAAATGAGCATATCCACCAAACTTCCCATATTGTTCTGCAAGTTCATTGAAATTAATATAGGTATATAGATATTTGTTAAAATCACCATTCAGTGAGTAATATTTTAGGAAGTTATCACCTACTATGTGTGGAGGAATATTTTTATTTCCACCGGTACCTAAATTTATATTTGGTTCACGAAAAAAAGTTGGATTTAATTGAGCATGGGTATCAGTTATATGAAGGAGGCGGATATCAGCATCAAAGGGATGTTGATAATTTGTGGTGTTTTTAGAAAAAGATTTATTTGTAAAACCAGCAATGTATGCTGCTGCCATAACTTGTAAAAATTCTCTTCTATTCATATTTCTTTTTTTGTGCAAATAATTTAAATAAAACTGTTATAGAGAATAACATTATAAAAATAAATAAATAATAATAATCAGCTTTAATGACAAAATAAATATGTACAAGAGTAATTATATAAATTAAATAAATTATTTTATGAATTTTTCTCCAATTAGAAAATTTATTTTTGAAGAAACTAAATGAAGTTAAATACATAGGCAGAAATAGTATAAAAGCTATATAACCAGAAGTAATATAGTTTCGATAAACAAGATCCTCAAAAAGAAAACTAGGCTCAAAGTTATTGTCATATATATAAAGAAGTAAATGTAAGAATGATAAATAGAATGCAGAAACACCTATATTTTTTGTACTAAAAGAATCATTTTTAAAATTGAATAATGGAATTATTAAAACAATTGTCAAATATACAATTGCTAAATAACCTGTTGATGTGATCAGGAAACTAAATTTATTGAATATTTCATCATTAAATAATACATATGAAAATAAAATAATTAGTGGAGTTATGAGAGTTATAAACACAATATCAAAAGTATTTTTTTAAGTCCATACCTTCATATAAATGAGCTACGTTATCAGCATATCCGTTATACATAAGAGTCTCTCTTTTTCTAAATTCTCCAATTCTTCTCTCTCTTTTTTGACTCCATCTTGGATGTGAAACATAGGGATTAACATTTGAATAAAATCCATATTCTTTTGGAGCTTCTAAATTCCAAGATGTATCGGGCATATTTTCTACAAAGCTAATTCTTTTGATAGACTTAATACTTTTAAAACCATATTTCCAAGGAACAATTAGTCTAATGGGGCTTCCATTTTGATTCGGAAGCACACGTCCATACAACCCTACCGATAATATAGTTAGGGGATTTCTTGCTTCATCAAGTCTTAATCCTTCACGATAAGGCCAAGCAAGTGTATCTCTTTTTTGACCAGGCAAATTTTCAGGATCATATACAGATTCAAATGATATATATTTAGCTTTATACGTAGGTTTTGCAAGTTTGATTAAGTGATTTAACTCGAATCCAATCCATGGGACTACCATTGACCAAGCTTCAACACACCTTAATCGATATATTCTCTCTTCTAGAGGGAATTTTTTTGTAAAGTCATCTGTATCTAGAGTAAATTTATTTTCAACCTCTCCATCAATGGTTACTTGCCAATTATTTGTATTAAGTTTATCAGCATTAATCATAGGATCACGTTTACCACTTCCTAATTCATAAAAGTTATTATATGAAGTAATTTGTTTTAACGTGTTTGTCTGCTCGTTAGTGCTATATTTTAAGTCTTTTGAAAATGATAATGATTTTGTATTTGGAAAAACTAGATTAGAAAATGTTAGTAAAGAGAAAGCAATTGATGATTTTATAATAGCTCTTCTTTGATGAAAAAGTTTTTCATCTGTAACATTATTTTCCTTAAGACAATATTTAGACATTAATTAATCCATTCTCTTGCATTAATAAACATTTTCAACCATGGTGATACTTTCCATTTAGAAGGTGTCCATGAAAAGTTATTAATATGTATAAGTCGTTCAGGATGGGGCATCATAATATTTATTCTACCATCATTATTGCAAAAACCTGTAGCACCACCACTAGATCCATTTGGATTTGATGGATACTTCATAGTTTTTTTACCTTTATTGTCAACATAAGTCATGGTTATTTTCTTAAGGCCTTTTGTGTTAGAACTGAATACCTTCCCCTCACCATGAGAGACAATAATAGGGATAATTGAGCCATGCATATCATTAAATAGTATTGAGTTAGATTTAGGAATATTAATAAGTACTTGTCTGGCTTCAAATTGCTTAGAATCATTTTGAATAAATTTTGGCCAATGGGAAGATCCAGGTATTATTTCCTTTAAATTCGATAACATCTGGCAACCATTACATACCCCAAGAGTGAATTTATCTTTTGAATTAAAAAATTCAGATAACGCATCAAATGCATTTTCATTATAGATTATTTTATTTGCCCAACCTCTACCTGCACCCAATACATCGCCATATGAAAATCCTCCACATGCAACTAATCCTTTATAGCTATTAAGAATCTCAGGGTTACTAATAATATCATTAGTATTTATATCGAAACTATCGAAGCCTGCTAGATTAAATGCATTTGACATTTCTTTATGACCATTTATACCTTGTTCTCTAAAGATTGCTATTTTCGGTTTACTTTTATGTATCAAAGATTTTTTAATCTTTCCTTTAAAATTATAAGTAGCTTTTGGCTCTATCTGTTTATGTATATTTTTGTGATAATTAATTTTCTCTTGATATTCTTCTGAAGCAGTTTTTTTATTATCCCTTTTAGATTGAATAAGATATGAGAGTTCGCTCCAATATTTTCTAAGGTTACTTAATGCTTCAATATAATTAGCATCGATTATTTCTACGGATGGATTTTCTTCTTTTTTTATTGAGCCAAGCTCGCGACATAAAGATATCAAGTTATGTTTTTTAAGAATATTCATGAATTTATTTTTATTGTTAGAGGAAACTGAAAAAACACCTCCTAGTTCTTCATTAAATAAAAATTTATATATGTCTATAGAAGTAAGATTTTGTTTTTTTAATTTAATAGACATATTCGATGCAAAACCCATTTCAATAAGGGTTGTTATTAAACCGCCATCGGATCTATCATGATAAGCATTTAATAAATTATTTTTTAATAATTCTTGTGTACAATTAAAATAATTATTGAGACTTGATATGTTACTGATTCTTGGAGGTTTATTATTAACAATATTACATGTTTGATCTAACGCGGATCCTCCCATTCTATTTGCATTATTTCCTAAATCGATAAGAAACAAAGAGGAATTTTTTTCTGTCCTAGGAGTAACATATTTTTCAACATCATTTATTGATGCAAAAGCAGACAATACTAGACTGATTGGACTTTTTACTTCATTTTGTTTTTTATCTTTCCATTTTGTAGACATAGATAAAGAATCTTTACCTACAGGTATGACAATATCAAATTTTCTACATAAGTAACTTAATCGTTCAACTGATGTATATAAGTTTAATAATTCTTTATCACATGATGAATTTGCCATCCAATTAGCTGATAATTTGATAGCCTTCATATCTTTAATATAAACAGACGATAGGTTTGTAATTACTTCACCAAAAGCCATTTCAATCGAGCATTTAGCATCCAATGAGGCAATATTAGGTTTTTCTCCTAATGTAAGAACTTGTCCATGCTTAGAGTTGATATCTGTTTTTGTAATTGAGAAATTTGATACAGGAACTTGACCAGGGCCTATCAGCTGATCTCTTGCAACTAAACCTGTAACAGAGCGATCTCCAATAGTTATTAAAAACCCTTTGTCAGAAACGCATGGTAATTGTAAAACATTTTTTATTGCCTTACTTATAACTGGATAGTTTAAATCTTCTTTATAACTTTTATCGAGTGAACTTTTAATTTTTATCGGAACTATTGGAGGCTTACCTAGCAAGTATTCCATCGGTAAATTAATGGAAGTATTGCCATGGTGAGAAACAACTAAATGTTTTTTTGAGGTAACATTACCAATAACATATGTCGGACAATTTTCACGCTTGCAAATATCTTTATAATTGTCATAGTCTTCTTTACTAATTATTAAGACATATCTTTCTTGAGACTCATTGCACCAAATCTCTAAAGATGACATATTGTTTTCTGCTACATCTACTTCATCTAATGAGATTCGTGCTCCCATTTTAGAATCATTAACTATTTCTGGAACTGCATTACATAATCCTCCAGCTCCAATATCATGAATACTCACAATTGGATTAGATTCTAAGTAAGTGCAAGCATTTATAACCTCTTGGCATCTTCTTTCTATCTCTGCGTTGTCACGTTGGACAGAGGCAAAATCTAGTTCTTCACTACTAGAACCTGATTGCATAGATGAGGCTGCTCCACCACCTATACCAATTCTAAATGATGGACCACCAAGTATAGCTATCATATCGCCATCTCTGAGTTTATTTTTCTTAGTATATTTATTATTGATATAACCAATGCCGCCGGCAATCATAATAGGTTTGTGGTAACCATAAGTAGAATTGATGGAAGCATCATGAACTTTTTGTTCGTATGTTCTGAAATAGCCAAAGATATTAGGTCTTCCAAATTCATTATTATACCTAGCAGCACCAATTGGTGCTTCTATAATAATTTTATATGATGATTTAATTCTTGATGGATAATCAAATGAATTTTTTTCCCAAAATTTTATATTACCTGGAATATTTAAATTTGATAAAGTATAACCACAAAACCCAACTTTAGGTGTCGATCCTCTACCCGTTGCACCCTCATCTCTTATCTCGCCGCCAGATCCTGTTGCTGCCCCTTCATATGGTGATATAGCAGTTGGATGATTATGAGTTTCTGCTTTGATTATATAATTTTCAGGTGATTTTTTTGTTTGATATTTTTTATTTTTATTTATGAATAACTCATG
>ERZ802822.1284-NODE-1284-length-15970-cov-7.023658_pt1 | contig 15970 bp, 15 predicted proteins | sample MGYA00345649_ERZ802822 | MGnify/ENA primary metagenome ERZ802822 (study PRJEB30503, sample SAMEA104212359) | marine metagenome | biome: Westerlies Biome; feature: [SRF] surface water layer (ENVO:00010504) within the epipelagic zone...; material: water...
CGATTACCGGTGAACCCGAGCAGGGCCCCATGCGGGTGGGAATTGCCATATCCGATACCTCTGCGGGCATGTTTCTGGGCCAAGGTATTTTGCTCGCCTTGCTACATCGCGAGCGCACGGGGGAAGGCCAATGGGTCCATACCTCACTGCTCGAAGCCATGATGTCTAAGCTCGATTTTCAGGGCGCGCGTTACACCATGAGCGGCGAAGAGCCGACCCAGCAGGGCAACGACCACCCCACTCAAGTGCCCATGGGCATGTTCAATGCCAAGGACGGCCACGTGAACATCGCGGCCTTTGGCGGTCAGATGTGGCAGCGCTTTTGCGATGCCCTGCATGCGCAGGCGCTGCTGCAACACCCGGACTACCAGAGCATCGGTTCGCGCACCCGCCATCGAGACCAGATTAAGGCGGATATGAACGCGATTACCGAAACGTTCAGCGTCGCTGAACTGGTGCAGCGCTTGAACGATGCCGGTGTGCCCTGTGGCCCGATCAACACCATTAAAGAAGCCTTTGAGAACCCGCAGGTAAGGCACCTTGGCATGGCGGTGCCAGCGCCTCATGAAGAGATGGGTGATCTCAACCTAGTGCGCAGCCCGATCAATTTATCGTCGTTTCCGCACCCGGAGTCACTGGGTCGCGCCGCGCCAGACACTGGTGTAGATGGTGAGGACATACTGCTTGGCTTGGGTTTTGCTGCGGATGAAATCGCGGCCTTACAACAAGCCCGAGTCATTGACTGATGGACAGCAAAAAGAGCGTCGGCTACGCCATTGGCGATTTAGGGATCAACCTATACTTCATTTCGTCCATGACCTTTCTGCTCTACTTCTATACCGATGTGCTGAAAATCTCGCCAGTGGCCGCTGCTGGCGTACTGCTGGTGGCCCGGGTGGTGGATGCGATTACCGACCCAATGATGGGCGCCATCGCCGAGCGTACCAACACGCGCTGGGGACGCCTACGCCCCTATGTACTTTGGGGCGCAATGCCACTGGGCGTGATCACTGTGCTGACCTTCACCGTGCCGGATTTCGATGAAACCGGGCGGGTGCTGTGGGCCTATGCGACCTATGTGCTGTTCGGCATCTTGTATACCGTGGTCACCATTCCTTACTCCGCGCTTACTGCATCACTCACCGATGACTATCAAGAGCGCACAAAGCTGTCGACTTGGCGCATGGGTTGCGCCTTTCTTGGTGCTGGGGTGGTAACCGTGGCAGTACCTGAACTGGTACCTCTGTTCGAGACCGAGGCAGACGGCTATCAAGCGGTAATGGTGTTGTTCGCCGTGATCGCCTCGCTACTGCTGACGGTCACTTTCTTCTCAACCAAAGAAGTCATCAAACCACCGCCACAGCAGCAGCTTGGGTGGCGCGACAGTTTGCAGGCGGTATTCGCCAATGGCCCGTTATTGATCGTCATCGCCCTCTTCACCATCGGCATGTTGAGTTTTACCGTGCGCCAGACCATTGCCGTGTACTACTTTACCTACAACATGGGTCGACCGGACTTGCTCAGCACATTCTTTGGTTTAGGCCTTGTCGTCATGCTGATCGGGCTGCCAACCGTGCCCGCACTCGCAGCCAGATTTGGTAAGGCAGGCGCCATACAGCTTGGCTCGTTGTTTTCCATCATCGCCTGTATCGGCTTCTATCTAACCCCAGCAGATGATCATTTCTGGACAATCTTCTGGGGCTGCCTTGTCGCCTTGGGCGGCGCGCCGGTGGCAGTACTGGGCTGGGCGATGATTCCCGATACCGTGGAATACGCTCAGTGGAAACACGGCAAGCGTGCAGACGGCGCGGTGTATTCCTCGGCCAGTTTCTTTCAAAAGCTTGCCAAGGCCGTTGGCGGGGCAGGGGTCGCACTCGCCCTCGGCGCTGTGGGTTATGTGGCAAATACCGAGCAAACGCCAGAAACCCTAGAAGCCATTAAACAGATGCTGAGCTTGGTACCGGCAGCGCTGATGATCGTGGCGCTGGTATTGGCGCGGTTTTATACGCTGGACAGCGAGCTACACGGGCGTATTCGAGTCGAACTGCAGGCACGGGGTTAGTCTGGCGAATCCAACGCGATTGATCAGTCTGCAAACCAGTCGACACTTGACCGTGTAATGCATCGCCTGATTTGTTGAAACTCGCTAGTCAATACATACAATATATGTATGATCCGATTTGAATGGGACGCCCAAAAAGCTGTCGCTAATTTGCGTAATCACGCGGTTTCTTTTGAAGAAGCACAATCGGTCTTCTATGACGAATTTGCCATGCAGTTCTTTGATGAGCCTCATTCGTCTGAGGAAGATCGCTTTGTCATGCTTGGAATGAGCAGCGCGGCACGGCTCCTGACGGTAGTGCATTGCGTCAGAGAAGCTGATGACGTCATACGACTAGTGTCCGCTAGGAAGGCGACTCGAAACGAATCCAAGTATTACAAAGGGTTAAAACAATGAAAAAAGAATACGACTTTGCGACGATGAAAGGCCAGAAGAACCCCTTTGCGACCAAGCTCAAGAAGCAAGTGACGATTCGCATGAGCGAAGACGTCATTGGTTATTTCAAAGCCTTGGCCGACGACACGGGGATTCCCTACCAAACGCTTATTAATCTCTACTTGCGCGACTGCGTTGCGCATAAGCGCAAGCCCGAATTGGCGTGGCTAAGGGCTAAGGGCTAAGGTCTAAAGGCTAAGGTTTGATTCGTGTAATTTCGGCGCGTGGCATGCACCGGCAGTAGAGGAAGGTTCACGAACGAAGTTAACCCATCCGTCGAGTCAGTCTGCCTACCAGTCCACAAATGCCGTGCATGGCGGCGTCCGCCTGATTGAACCCATCCCCGCGCTCAGAGAACCTAGATGCGTTGCATGTTGGCGGTGCCTGCTTCAGGCACCAAGGCTTCAAATCAGAGACAGGGCTGGGTGTTGTGATGAAAACCATGAACCATTTTGACCGCACCGGTCGCAAGAGGCGCGGGATGTTCGGCGGGCTTGTGCTGCTGGTTGTACTGGGCACGACCGCACCGGTCTATGCCAAGAGTGCCCAAGACGCTCAATACCTATCCGCCGACGGCCAACCGCTGACGCTTATCCAGATCCTCAATGCAACAGACGCCGAGTTTCTGCAGGACTATCTGGTGCGGCGAACGCAAGCGGCGGAGCAAGAAGCAGAGCATTTCAACGATATGGTGCGAAGCATCTGCGCCAGAATCATCTTAGCCCGAGCAAACAGCATCAAAACGATTTCAGACGACATAGAGCTTTCCATGCTCAAGTTCAACGGCTGGGACAGACAGACCCCCAACTACCAGCGCAAGCTGTCTGAGTTCTTTAACGCCAATAGCGACAAATTTATTTGTGAACATACAGATGACTACAGTTATGACCGACAGCATCTGTTTAAACGCATTGTCAGAATGACCATGTACAAAACACTTTTTCTCGAAGGTTTTTTTCTCAGAGATGAAAATCTCTACCCCATCGACGTGAATTTTGTCGGCGAAAACGCCCGCAACGGCGAGCCTGAGACCCTGCTGGATTTTCTCGATGACATTTTGGCTGATCCCGATTCGCCAGGTTATAACCGCGCCGAAATCTATGGCTTACGGGAACTCATCACAGAGTTTTATAACGCCAAAAAAGCCAAAGAGCTGCAATAACCGCGTTGATGCTGGCGGCTACGCAGCTCCCTGCCGCACCCACTCCAGCAACAGCAGCTTCATCGCCGACGCCACGGCGATGGGCTGATCGAACATCAGGTGGTGATAGGTGCCGGGCACGGTAATGGTGGGCAACAGGCCGCCGCTGGCGTTGAGCATATGCTCGCCATAAAGCGCGCCTTCGTCCTCGCTTTGCTCCCCAAGCATCAGCGCGGTTTTGCAGGGTAAGGCCATGAGTTTGTCGTACTGATCGGTGCCCATCTCTAGGTAGTCAAACAGGCCGGGGTCAAATTTCCATGTCCAGCCGCTATCGACTTCTTTCAGGCCATAGGTGCCGAGATGCTTGAGTACCTCAGGATGTACACCAGGCTGCTCGGGTATGAAGCGAAAGCGGCCCAAGGCGCTGTCAAAATCGTCGTAGACGCGCAGCTTACGCCCCGGCTCCACGCCTTCGCGCTCTACCCGCAAACCCCATTCCATGGATTCTTCCGGCGGCGCGACGGTGAAATCCATAAACAAGATGCCGCCAAGCTCCGGGCCAAAGTAGTGCCCGACCTCCAGCGCTACGAAACCGCCGAAGCTGTGACCTACCACCATGGGTTTGTCGCCAAGCTGTGCAGCCTGACAGACCGCCCACACCTCATCGGCGAAATTTTTGCCGGTGTAGCGCTCGCGCCAGCCGCTGTTGCCGTTACCGGATAGGTCGATGGCCGCCAAACGAAAGCGGTCGGCGAGCAATGGCGCGGTGAAGCGCCACCATTCCAAGTGAGCGTTGCTGCCGTGAATCAGTACCACCCCGGGCTTGCCCACCTCGCCCCATGTTTCAAAGGCGATGTCGATGCCATCGACGGTGACGCTGGCGGACTGCGACGGGCAATCCATGGCGGTGGTGTACCAAAAGGGTAAATCGGACACGGTACTGCTCCGGCAAAAGCGCCATACCCTACACGCTGACCTGGCTATTTTCACCCGCCGTCCGCCTAGAGACTGCTGGGCAACGGTACTAGACTGGGGCATGCGTTTTGCTACCGATTCACAAGTCATCGATTGCCCCTACTGCGGCGAAAGCTACGAGCTGATCGTTGATGTCAGCGAGAGCGAGCAGCGTTACATCGAAGATTGCTATGTGTGCTGTGCGCCCATTCAATTTACCGTTACCGTGGCGCCAAATGGAGAAGTATTCGTGCTGGCTCAGCACGAAAATGATTGTTAGCTGCTGCTATATGTCTTGCGCCAGCAAAGAGCTGAGAGGGAGCAGATAGCGTAGAGAAAGGAGATGGCAGCGAGGGGATAGAGAGGATAGAGAGGGTAGAGAGGAGAGAGTTGTGGAGCATTTCTTAGAAGACATTGTCGTGGTCGATGCGGCCACGTTTTTGGCCGGTCCCGGAGCCGCCACCATGCTGGGGGATTTCGGTGCCAAGGTGATCAAGATTGAGCCGCCCAGCGGCGATGGTTACCGCGCATTGGTGGGGCGCTATCCGGTGCCCTACCACTGGCTGCTGACCTCACGAAACAAACAATCCTTGGCGCTGGATCTGAGCAAGGATGCTGGCCAAGCGCTCATGCATCAGCTCATCGCCAAGGCCGACGTGATGACCACGAACTTCATGCGCAGCCAGCTTGAACGCTACCAGCTGACCTATCCCACCCTGCAGGCCATCAACCCGCGACTGGTCTTTGCGCACATTACCGGCTACGGGGATGCAGGCCCGGAGGCCGACCGACGCGCCTTCGATGTCACCGGCTGGTGGGCACGTTCGGGCATGATGGAGTTCGTCCGTGACCCGGATCAAACACCGCTAATGCCCGCACCGGGTATGGGCGACCACTCTACGGCTACCGCCTTGTTCGGCGCGATTATGAGCGGTTTGTATAAGCGTGAGCGAACCGGCGAGGGCTGCCATGTCAGCACGTCGCTGGCGGCCAACGGGGTGTGGGCCAACGGCATGGCGCTGCAGGGCGTGGTTGCTGGTAATGATCTGGCTGAACACCGTCAGAACACTGGCTGGGTGAATCCGCTGAGCACGGCCTATGGCTGCGGCGACGGCAGTTACCTCGTGTTGACCATGATCAATACCCAGCGTGAGTACCCCCAGCTATGCGAAGCGCTAGGTCACCCCGAGTGGCTGCAAGACGAGCGTTTTGCTGACATCCGGCAGGCCATGCGCAATCGCGATGTGCTGCAGCAGATGATCAGCGATGCGTTTGCCCAGCTAACCTTCGCGCAGGCTGCCCAGCGCCTAGATGCTCAAGGCATTACCTATGCCAAGGTACAAACCATGTCCGAGGTGCTGGCCGACGAACAGCTACGCGCGGCGGGTATTGTGGTGGCAACCGGCGACAGCCAAGGCGACTTTGATCTGACCATAGCCAGCCCGATCAATATGGTGGGTGAGGTGAAGAAGCATCCCCAGCGCGCGCCAGACATTGGCGCCGACAGTCTGACGGTGCTGCGCGACCTCGACTTTGCAGAGACCTACATTCAGGAGCTACTCAGCACCGGCGTCGTTGTTGATGGCAGCGCTGCGCAAGACGCTTAGCCTGCGCAGACCGTGGGGTTACCCATTTGTTCTGCATAGGCTTCTACCGCCCGCCACACCCGCAGCGTGTTGCCGCCCATAATCTTGTTGATGTCAGCTTGACCGTAACCGCGACCACGTAAGCCCTGGATCAGGTCGCCGTAGGTAGAGGCATCTTTCAAACCAATGGGCAGTGAATCGCCTACGCCGTCGTAGTCAGAGCCGATACCAACCGAGTCAATGCCTCCCAGTTCCACTGCTCGATCAATATGGTCTAGCACCATGTCCATGGTGGCGAAGGGGTAGGGGTTGTCGATGCGATATTGCTCGCGGTAGTCGCGCAGCTCTTGGGCGTCTCTGGCCAGCTTATTTTGCTGCTGGTAGGCAATGATGCTGGCGCTGGCCGCATTGGCGTAAGCGCGCGCTTCAGCGCTGATAAAACTGCTGCCGTAGTTGATCTGAATAACACCGCCAGCCCCTGCCAGAGTTTTCACCATGTCATCGGTCATGTTGCGGCGAAAACCCGGCGTGTAGTGACGCAGTGACGAATGTGAGGCAATGACCGGTACTTGGCTGATCTCAATCACCTGCTCGAATGCCGCGTCTGAAATATGCGAAACATCTACCATCACGCCCAAGTTGTTCATGCGAACCACCATGTCCTTACCAAGTGGCGACAGGCCGCCGTGGGCCTCGTTGAGGTCGTAGGAGGAATCCGACAAGGCGTTCGATTTGCTGTGAGACAACGTAATGTAGCGAATGCCTCGTTCATAGAAGTGATCAAGGGCTTCCTCTGAGGTCGCCACCGGGCCACCGTTTTCCATGCCCAGCGGCATGGAGATCACCTCCCGAGCCGCTTGAGCTTCAATGTCGGCACTGCAGGTGGCAATGGCGAATTTGTCCGGATGACTGTTGGCGAGATTCTCCATATCGTCAATCAGCTTATCCGCTAGCGCGACGCTATCGCCTGCTTCATCTACTGCTGCAGGAATGTAAATCGACATAAAGGCCGCGTTCAGGCCGCCAGCCTTGGCGCGTGGGTAGTCGAAGTCGCCGCCGTCTGTGGCCTTGCTGACATCGACATAGCCGCGATGCAGGCGAAAGGGTATGTCGATGTGGGTATCGATGATCAAGGTTTGCTCGGCGGTAGCGCTGGCGTCCACCGCCGCAGTAGAGGCTGTATCGCTGCAGGCGGCGGCGAAAAAACTCAGCGAAACCAGTGCAGCAACGCGGGGCAAGGTAAGAGTCAGCATAGAGTCAGGCGTCCTGTGAATTTGATGAGCGAGCAGCGCCTATGGCTCGACGGCCGTTTTTATTCTAGTGTTTCAGCGCGCGGTTACGCCCAAACACTAGTTTGTGGCGTGCCCATATTCCAGTGTTCTTTGAACGGGAGGATCCATGATCGAATTTCACAGCCCGCTGGGCGAGCGTGCGACACCTGCTGACCCCTACACCCTAGGGATTGATTTGGCAGCGCATACCAAGCCCGTGGTCGGTCTGCTGGCCAATGGTTTTCCAGACTCGGAAAACTTTCTTCGCCATATTGGCACCGAGCTGGAGCAGCTTATTGATGGTATCGAGGTACGTGTTTGGAATAAGGGCAATGCCTCCATCGCCGCCCCAGACACCATGCTTGAAGAGATCCAGTCTCAATGCGATGCGGTCATCGCCGCCTACGGGCACTGAGGCAGCTGTACTACCGGCACCGTGCGTGACGGCATCAATACAGCAAAGCGAGGACTGCCCTCGGTCGCCTTAGTGACAGAGGATTTTTGGCCACAAGGCGATTTTACTGCCAACAGCTTGGGTATGCCCCAAGTGCCACGGGTGAAACTGCCACATCCACTGGCTGGCACCGGCCAAAAGAATTTGCGTGAGGTAGCCAAAACCATGGTGCCCTTGATTGTCGAGCAGCTGAAAAATGACTGAGCTGATGCAGGCCAAGGACGAGAGCGCTGCGCTTGAGGCCATGCACAGCGCGGGCATGACCGACGGACTGCCAGTGGTCATCCCCACTCCAGATCGGGTTGCGGGCATGGTGCTGGCCAGCGGTCAGGACGCGGACATGCAGCTGGGCGTCATGGGGCCTGCTGGCGGCGTAGCCACCATAGAAAAAGTCGCCGTCGCAGCGGTGATGGCAGGCTGCTTGACCGAGCACCTGCCCGTGGTCATCGCGGCAGTGCAGGCCGTGCTGCAGGATGCGTTCGATCTTGCACAAATGCAGTCGACTACCCACTGCACCGCACCGCTGATCATCGTCAACGGCCCCGGCCGATTGAGCTGCGGTCCTATTGCCAGTGGTTTTGGCGCACTCGGCCCGGGCCATCGCGCTAACGCCAGCATTGGTCGCGCCCTGCGTCTGTGCATGATCAATATCGGCGGAGCCAAGGCCGGCGAGTCGGATATGGCCTTACTCGGCCATCCGGGTAAGTTCACCTACTGCCTTGCCGAGGATGAAGAGCATTCGCCCTTTGCGCCCATGCACCAAGATTTGGGTTACGCCATTGATGAGACCGTGGTCACCGTAATCGGCGCCGAAGCGCCCCATTCGGTTATCTACAGTGGCGATGCCGATGACCCCCAAGATGCGCAGAAACTGCTGGAAGTGCTGGCCATCGGGCTGGCCAATATGGCGACGAATAACGCTGTGCTCACTGGCGGCGGGGCCGTAGTCGTACTGAACCCGGAGCATGCAAAAATTCTCGCCGACGCAGGTCTTGATCGCGCTGCGATTTTGCAGCGGCTGTTTGAATTAACCGAATACCCAACCGAGCGTCTGGGCTACTTTGCCGCCGGTTTCGCCAGCCGCATCAAGGATGACACCTATCGCTGTTTTCGCAGTCCACAAGACATTCTGCTGTTGATGGCCGGAGGCAGCGGACTGTACTCCATGGTCATGCCGTCTTGGTGCGCGGGCGCCCACCAGAATCGCTACGTTAGCCAGCGCGTCGAGCTGGACTTATACTGCGAAATTCCTGGGTTGGGCGACGCCTGACCACCGATTATCGCCCACATCGATCACTACGGAGTCTTTCATGACCGTTATCAAGCAAGATGATCTGATTCAGAGCATCGCCGACGCGCTGCAGTTTATTTCTTACTATCACCCAACGGATTTTATTCGCGCCATGCGCGGAGCGTGGGAACGCGAGGAATCGCCAGCGGCTAAGGCCGCGCTCACTCAGGTGCTGGTGAACTCGCGTATGTGCGCCATTGGTAAGCGGCCAATCTGTCAGGATACCGGCATTGTTAACGTGCTGATTTGTGTTGGCATGGACGTGCAGTGGGACGCGGACATGGCCTTTGAAGACATGATTAACGAGGGCGTGCGGCGCGGTTATACCCACCCAGACAATGTCCTGCGCGGTTCGGTGTTGTCCGACCCCAACGGTGCTCGGGCGAATACCAAGGACAATACCCCCGCCGTGGTACACACCAAGATCGTCGCTGGAGACAAAGTAGAGATTGAAGTCGCCGCCAAGGGTGGCGGTAGTGAGGCCAAGGCGAAGTTCGCCATGCTCAATCCTTCCGACTCCGTCGTGGACTGGATTCTCAGCGTGGTGCCCACCATGGGCGCGGGTTGGTGCCCACCGGGCATTCTTGGTGTGGGCATTGGCGGTACCCCCGAAAAGGCCATGTTGCTCGCCAAAGAATCCTTGATGGAGCCATTGAACATGCACGAGCTGCAGGCCAATGGAGCCAGCGATGCGGCCGAAGAGCTGCGCATGGAGCTGTTTGAGAAAGTGAATGCCTTGGGCATCGGCGCTCAAGGCTTGGGTGGTTTGACCACGGTGCTTGACGTGAAGTTGAAGGAATACCCGACGCATGCGGCCAACAAGCCCGTGGCGATCATTCCCAACTGCAGTGCCACGCGGCATGTGCACTTTACCCTCGATGGCTCTGGCCCGGCCCAGTTCACGCCGCCGGATCTTGCCGAGTGGCCTGACATCGAGTTTGAACTGGGCGATGAAGTCAGGCGCGTGAATTTAGATACGCTGACGCCAGCAGAGACCCAGTCTTGGAAATCTGGCGACACCCTGCTGCTGTCGGGCAAGATGCTGACCGGGCGCGATGCCGCGCACAAAAAGCTGGTGGACCTAATCGACAAGGGCGAAGAACTGCCTGTGGATTTCACCAATCGCGTGATCTACTACGTCGGCCCCGTGGATCCGGTGCGAGAAGAAGTGGTCGGGCCAGCCGGTCCAACAACCGCTACGCGCATGGATAAGTTCACCCGAACCATGCTGGAGCAAACCGGCCTGCTGGGCATGATTGGTAAGGCCGAGCGCGGCAAAGTCGCGATAGACGCCATACGCGACAACAAGGCGGTTTCAATGATCGCCGTAGGCGGCGCTGCTTACTTGGTCGCCAAGGCCATCACCAATTCAACCCTGCTGGCATTTCCAGAGCTTGGTATGGAAGCCATCTACGAGTTCGAGGTGAAGGATATGCCGGTGACCGTCAGCGTAGACGCCAACGGTGAATCGGTACATATCGAAGGGCCGAAGATTTGGTCAGCGAAAATCGCCGAACGAATACCTGCAGTGCAGGCGTAGCCTTTGGTCTAAGCCTTTGGTCTAAGCCTGCGCGTCGAGGTAGCGCTCTGCGTCTAAGGCTGCCATGCAGCCAAACCCCGCACTGGTGATGGCTTGGCGGTAAATGTGGTCCGCTACGTCGCCGGCAGCGAACACGCCGGGCACGCTGGTTGCTGTCGCATTGCCGACAATGCCGCTGTTTATCTGAATATAGCCGCCTTCCATATCGACCTGATCGGCGAAAATGCCGGTATTGGGCGTATGGCCAATGGCGATGAATACGCCGGATAAATCGATATCTTGTTCAGCACCGGCATTTTCTCGAATGCGCATGCCCGTCACACCCATGTCGTCACCCAACACCTCGGCAAGCTGATGGTTCCAGATAGGCTTGATGTTGTCCTTGGCCAGTAGCCGATCCTGCAAAATCTTCTCCGCCCGCAGGGCATCGCGGCGGTGCACCAGATAAACGGTCTTTGCAATATTCGATAGATACAGCGCCTCTTCCACGGCGGTATTGCCGCCGCCGACCACGGCCACGTCTTGGCCGCGATAAAAGAAACCGTCACAGGTAGCGCACGCGCTGACGCCCTTGCCAAGAAACGCCTCTTCACTGGGCAAACCCAAGTACTGGGCCGAAGCGCCGGTAGCGATAATCAGAGCATCACAGGTATAGGTGGCCTGATCGCCCATTAAGGTCAACGGCTGGCCGGTTTGGGTCAGTGCCGTGGTGTGAATGTGATCATTGACGATACTCGCGTCGAAACGCTCCACATGCTCGGCCATTTGCATCATCAGCTCTGGCCCCTGTAGCTGCGCGTGCCCGCCGGGCCAGTTTTCGACTTCGGTGGTGGTGGTTAACTGTCCACCCACTTCAACGCCGGTAATCAGCACGGGTTTGAGATTTGCCCGGGCCGCATACAGTGCGGCGGTATAACCAGCGGGGCCTGAGCCCAGCACGATAAGACGATGATGTTGGGTATCGCTCATAAAACAGTAGCCTTAACAAACGCGCTCGGTCTGTAATGACCGAAAAACTGAGCGTTAGTGTAGTGAGATGGCGCGTGCGAACAACCGTTCGGCAGCAGTTTCCCGAGACAGAATTAAACCATACCCTCGTCGCGCATGGCCTTGATCTGATCGACGCTATAGCCCAGCTCACCGAGAATGTCGTCAGTATGGGCGCCCAACGTCGGGGTTGGGCCTTGAATACTGGGGTTGCCCGGCTCTGCCACATGCGCAGCTCTGACCACCTTCACTGACTGATTTGGGTGCAGATGATGAGCCTGCTCAACGAATACTTCGCGGTGTGCGAGCTGGGGTTCCTCGGCGATGGTTGGGAAATCTTGTATCGCTGACACCGGCACACCGATGGCATCCAGCGCCTCCAGCCAGTACTCCGTGGTCTGGGCGGCAATCATTGGCGCAATCAACCCATGCACCTCGTCACGTCGCGCCAAGCGTACGGTGGGCTCGTTAAATTCTGCATAGCGCTCTGGCATACCCAGCTCGGTAAAGAGCGCCTGTACTTGCGTCTCTTTCATAGCGATTACCTGCACGTAGCCGTTACTGCTGGCAAACACATTTGAGGTGGGTTGTTTGGTGGGGGACGCGTTGCCGTTAAGCTCCGGTGCTTTGCCGGTGACCAAGTAGCCGGTCATTTGCGGTGACTGCATGAACATCGCCGTGTCGAGCATGGAAACATCTACGCGCTGACCCTCGCCGGTATTGGTGCGCCGCAGTAGCGCCGCAGTAATGGCGAACGCTGCGTTCAGCGCCGTGCTCATATCCACGGAAAAGTAGCCTGATCGCACCGGGCCAGTTTCCGCGTGCCCGCTGATACTCATCATGCCGGAGTAGGCTTGAATAGCCCCGTCGAAAGCAGGCAGGTTGGCTCTCGGCCCGGTCTGACCGAAGCCCGAAATTGAGGCGTAAACCAAATCGGGCTTAATGGCCTTCATGGCTTCAAAGCCAAAACCTAGGCGCTCGATGGTGCCAGGTTTGAAGTTCTCGACGAGCACATCAGCCTCGGCCACCAGTTTGTGCACTATCTCCTTAGCCTTGGGATTTTTCAAATCAAGGGTCAGACTGCGCTTGCCTAAGTTGGCTGCCAAGAACGACGGCGCCATACCATCGCTGCTGGCAGACATCAGTCCGCGGGTCATATCGCCACCCACTGGCTGTTCTACCTTAATGACTTGGGCACCAAGCTGGGCCATCAGTTGCGTAGCGAAGGGTCCGGCCAGCACTTGGCTGAAATCTAAAATACGAACCCCGGTTAATGCTTGTTCGCTCATATTGCTCCGTCTGTTGGTGTTGGGTTAAGAGCGCCTGACCAGCTCAAAAACCCAGAGATTATTGCTGCTTACTTGCTGCTGCATGTCCGCCATTAACTGCGCTGTGATGGGTGGCTGAACATCCATGTACTTGCGCGCGAGTTCGCTCATGATGGGCGTCAGTAGTTCCGCGTCCTTGGTGCGCTGCAGGTGCACCTCGTAGACGTTGCCGTCGATGCGCAGCAGGGCGTTACCGTTTTTCTCTGCATGCATGGGCCAGTGCTTCCAGATTTTGCCAACCGTCGAGTTCATGTAACCCGAAGGGATGAAGATGCGACTGTTGTGCTCCATGATCCAGGAGGTGCGTGAACTGTCCGGCTCTGCAAGCTGAAATTCCACCGTGTTGAGTTCCTTGGCAAAAGACCAATCCGCTGGCGCGGGTTGCGACGCCTCGCTGAATGCTCCACCGGGCACCATGCCCCACGGGCCGTCGGCGAAGCCCATAGCAAATAAAAAGACGAACATGGAAATAGCGCTGGCGACCAAGAATTTTAGCAGTGCTTTCGCGGTAGATATGAGTGTGTTCATGCGTTCCCCCAAACAGCATAGACGAGATACCGGCAGCGAGTGTATACCAAGCCAAACTGGGTCGTGTAGCGACCCAGTCACGCAAACAACATAAGCCGAGGAGCCAAAACGAATATGGGTGCAGCACTAATTACCGGAGCCTCAGCAGGCCTTGGCGCGGAATTTGCGCGACAGTTGGCGGCTAAAGGATTAGACCTCGTCTTGGTCGCAAGGCGGCACGACAAACTAAGCGAGGTGCAACAGCAGATTGAGTCTGCGCACCCGGCCATAGGCATTACCCTCATCGCTGCAGATTTGAGTGACCCCCGCGCACCAGAAGCGATTGCAACGCAGGTGGCGGACGCTGGCATACAACTGCATTACTTGGTGAACAATGCGGGCGCCTCCGGCCCGAGACTGCTGCAGGATCCAGACTGGCAGGCACATCAGGCCTACCTCACACTGATGATGACGAGTATCACCGAGCTATGTCATCGCCTGATGCCAGCCATGCTCGCAGTGGGCCATGGACGGGTGATCAACGTGGCATCGGTAGCCGGGCGCATCGCCAGCGGCGGCGATAGCCACTATGGACCGTCTAAGGCCTATGTCATCGCCCTGTCTGAAGCACTGGCGCTTACCGTCAAAGGGCAGGGGGTCAACGTCAGCGCACTGTGCCCCGGCTTTACGCATACCGACTTTCATGCCACAGCGGGCATGCATGACATCAAACAAACCACCCCAAGCTGGCTTTGGTACGGTGCCGAAGAAGTTGTTCGAGAAGGCATCGACGGGGTGGAGCGGGGTAAGCCCATTGTGGTTTCTGGCAGGCTTTACCGCTGGCTCGATCCGCTGATGCAATCGGTATGGACGCGCTGGATGTTCAAAGGGCAGGGTATACCTGAGTCTTCTCAAGACTCGTAAGCACTAACAAATTTCCGGCACCCGGGCATGTCGAGTCGATTGACAGAAAATCGAGAATCGGTACCATACGCGACCTCGAAAGAGTGCTGAAAGACGGGTGTTTAGCTCAGTTGGTAGAGCGGCGCCCTTACAAGGCGTAGGTCACAGGTTCAAATCCTGTAACACCCACCATGTCTCGTCTATCGTGACCCCACGATTGATGTTCTCGCTGCGGAGCGGTAGTTCAGCTGGTTAGAATACCGGCCTGTCACGCCGGGGGTCGCGGGTTCGAATCCCGTCCGCTCCGCCATTTTGCTCTAGACCCTATCAGACCGTTATTTCAGCCTTCAATTACACCTATTTTTGCCCCCATTACACCTACCATTTACACCTACTTACGCCTATAAATGCAGGTGACTGAGACAGAAAGCAAAGAGTGAGGGAGCAATAAGGTGCCTTTAGTGATCCATTGTTTATTAATGCTTAATTAGAACTCTACTTGCCCACATTAAAGGACACAACACTCATCCAAGCGAACAGTGCTTGTCAGTGGCAAACGCAAACCAGTGAGGATGTGTTCCATGTCTTGATTATCCGTTTACTGCCATTCGCTTTGTAATGTTTTTGCCACAGGACGTCTATACCGTTAGATTGAGGCGGTGGGCGAACGTAAAAGCCTTCTCAGATAACACTGCAGAATGCGTACATTCGGTAGCCATGTGCAAAGAGTTCCCTGCTTACTCAACCTTTGAAAAACCTAAGACCGATAGTAAAACAGGATGAACATATGAAGATTATTTCAATATTTTTGGGACTAATGGTCCTTACGCAAGCAGCCTTTGCAGAAACGCGTGTGGGGATTTATTACCAGATGACTGTTTCTGACCCCAGCGCATTGGTTAAAGCACTGGATACGTTCCGAAGCTCCTCAGTGGGTAAGAAATCATCTGCGGTGGTAACTCTATCTCAGATTATGGCAAACGGTACGAACCCAGCTACCCATTCTCTCTCAGTTTCTTATGCCTCTGGGGCCGATATGGATGAGTCACGGGCTGCAACGCGAACGTCCAAAGAATGGGCTGCCCTGCAATCTACTATGTCTCAATTAATGACGCCTGTAAGCGAACAAATGTACCGAACCACCGAAATAAGCGCAGGTTCGTCAGACGCAATTACTTCACCTAACCCGGTGAGCCGCTATATCTTGATGGATGTAAAAGACCCTGCGACCTACGTTGCAGCTTGGAACAAGATGATGGGATCGCGTGATAGCGATTTGCCGTCAGGCATTTTTCAGGTGATGTCGGCAGGAACCGCGGGTATATCGCACGGCGTTAGCATCACTGCCAACAATATGGCAGAAATGATGGAGCTAGTGGATGCAAATCAGGGCAATCCGAATTGGGCTGAATTTCTGGCGAGTGTTGAAGGCATACGCACAGTAGAAGACGACGCAATGGTAGTGCGAATTAAGTCTTGGGGAAGCTAGAGACTCTTTTAGCTTCAACGAT
>ERZ802822.1285-NODE-1285-length-15967-cov-6.745941_pt1 | contig 15967 bp, 13 predicted proteins | sample MGYA00345649_ERZ802822 | MGnify/ENA primary metagenome ERZ802822 (study PRJEB30503, sample SAMEA104212359) | marine metagenome | biome: Westerlies Biome; feature: [SRF] surface water layer (ENVO:00010504) within the epipelagic zone...; material: water...
ATTGCGGGCAGATTAGCAGTAGGCGAGGTTAGTCCTATGATGCTGATTTTTCTCAGATGGGGTTTTGTGGTTTTGCTAATTGCAGCAATCAGTGGCCGGGCAATGATGGCGGAATGGGGCATTATTAGAAAAAAGGTAAAATGGATATTTTTAATGGGTGGATGTGGCTTAAGCCTGTTCAATGCGCTTTTTTATATGGCAGCTCATTCAACGAGCGCTATTAACTTAGGCATTATTCAAAGCGTTATGCCAGCGATGATTTTAGTAGGTGCGTTTTTCCTATTTGGTTCAAGAATAAATAAGATACAAATGGTTGGAGTTGCATTAACGTTTCTTGGCTGCATAGTTATTATTAGCAAAGGTTCAATTGATTATTTGTTGCTTTTGACATTTAGCAGCGGTGATTTACTAATGCTGGCAGCGTGTTTATTTTATGCTGGATACTCACTTGGCCTAAAAAATAGGCCAGACGTATCTGGAATTGTTATGATGGGTTATTTTTCAATTGCGGCATTTATAATGACGATACCCCTGGTTATAACAGAGCTGCTTATAGTTGGGCTGCGAGCACCAACTCATCAAGGATGGGGCATTATACTTTATATTGCTATTATGCCGTCATTTTTATCGCAGATATTTTTTATGAGAGGTGTTGATCTGGTGGGGCCTAGTTCAGCAGGTCTTTATGCTAATCTGGTTCCCATTTTTTCTGCATTTCTGGCGGCTGTTATCCTTAATGAATCATTTAGCATGTATCATCTTTTTGCTATGAGTATTGTTTTTGCAGGAATTGCTATATTTGAATATCAAAAACGATTACATGCATAGTTTCTTCGATTTAAGAGAGTAATAAAAAGCAGATTAAATATAGGTGTAACAATGGCTCATCTAGACCGAATGCGAGCTGAAAAATTAATGTGTGAAATTGGAATAGAGGCGTTAATTCTTCTCTCTCCTGAGAGTTTCTCATATGCGACAGGCGCACAAGCAGGAGTTGCAACTATGTGGCGCAGATCAGGCGCTGTAGCGGTATTAGTACCGCGTGACCCTGATTTGCCTGAAACGGCTATTGTGAGTGATTTGTTCGCACGGAACTTCAGAGAAGTTAGCCATATTACCGATGTACGAGAAAGCCCCATTTGGGTTGAAACTGTAAATCTAGAGGCTGAGGATGAAACAGTTTCTGCTTCAAGTCAGGTAGCATCTGCATGGCGTAAGAGTGCTCGTGCTGAAGATTTTTATCGCCCAGCTATATTTGATCCTGCAATTTGTTATCAGCATCTGATTGATGCTATTTCACAGCAGGGACTCACCCATAATAATATTGGATTTGAAGCCTCAGCAATCTCAGTTTCTGATTATCAAATAATGAGTGATATTTTTTCAGAAATTAAACTAATTGATGCTAGCAGAATAATAGATAAGCTTAAGATGGTGAAAACTGCTCAAGAAATTGTGCATTTAAGACAGGCAGTTGAAATTGCAGAAAGCGGAATAATAGCAGTTAGAGAGGCGATTGATATTCATATCACGAAAGACGAACTCACTGAAGTCTGGAGGCAAGCTATTGCTAACCATCCGATGAGTAGCAGGCTATCAGGCTCGTGGGAGTATATTTCTGTCGGTAATAATCCTTGGGGCGGTAATGCTGCTATAACAGAAGGTGATTTAATAAAGGTTGATGTTGGCTGTCTAGTTCAAGGATACACATCTGATAGCGCGCGCACATTTGTGTTTGGCAAACCAGATGATACAAAACTAGAGATTTATAGTGCGTTATTGTCCGGATTTATGGCAGGCATTGAGCTTTTGCAGCCAGGAGTTCCGCTAAATGAGGTCTATCATTCAACCTTGGGGGCCATTCGAAAATGCGGTTTTTCCGAATATATAAGAGGACATTTTGGACATGGTCTTGGTGCTGGATTGGGCAGTGAGCAATGGCCCTTTATTTCAGCAGATGAAGAAACCAAGCTTCAGCCAGGAATGGTGATGGCGTTAGAGTGTCCTTGGTATATTGACGGTCTTGGCGGCATGATTATTGAAAACCAGTTCCTTGTTACTGATAATGGACATGAGATGATGAACACATTGCCACTTGGCCTGGAAGAAATAATCAAAACAACGATTACCAGATAACAAAGTGATTTATTAGTAACAGTACTAATTATTTTTTTTGAATGATAAAACTGGTTATTAAAAGATAAAATCCAAAAATTACATAAGCTTTGATGGCAGAAAAAGGGCAATTTGTGGAATTGCAGTTAATAGCATTATTCCAACTAATAGAATTAACCAATAGGGCATAGTTGCCATAGCGACTTCCCCTAATGTCACTTTTTCTTTTGTAACAGATACCAGCACTGATAAATTCAACCCTACTGGTTGGGTCACTTGCCCACTTTCATTCATTCTTGTTATGATAACACCAAGCCAAATTGGGTCATATCCAAGCCCCACCATCAAAGGCACTAATATAGGAAGTGTCATGATCATCAGTGATAGTCCATCAAAGAAACATCCTAAAACGAGATATACCAGTATAACTGCAAATAATACCGATAATGGCCCTAAATCTGCCGCCCGAACTGTTTCCAGAATAATCTGCGGGATTCCAAGCAAGCTTACTGCTTGGGCAAGAATAGTCGCGCCAATAACCACAAACATAATCGATGCATAGAGCAACGTGCCAAAATATATGGCTTCGACTAGTTTTTTGAGTGTTAAGGAGCCCCAGAATTTGCCTAATATAATGGTTGCTATAACCCCAACGCCAGCAGCTTCTGTAGGTGTCGCGATGCCGAACGAAATGCTACCCATTATCGCAATAACGACGATTAAAAAAGGCCAAATTGCAACAATATTTTTTATAATAAGCGTTATCTTTAGCTGTGATTCACTGCGTGGCGCCAATAATGGATTTATCCTACACCTTAGATAAATATAAATCATAAACATAGATGCCAAAATGATACCAGGTAGGATACCTGCTAGAAATAATCTTCCAATTGATGTTTCTGTGAGAGCCCCATAAATTAATAAAGAAAGACTTGGCGGTATTAAAAGACCGAGCGTTCCTCCCCCTGCAAGCGAGCCAACAACCATTTGCCTATCATAGCCCCGCTCTGTCATTTCAGGATATGCAACAGAGCCAACAGCAGCAGCAGTGGAGAGGCTAGAGCCGCTTACTGCGCCAAATAATGTGCATACAGCAATATTTGTATGTAAAAGACCACCTGATATGTTTTGGAATAAAGGCGATAGGGCTAAATATATTTTTTTGCTTATTTCACTTCGAAGCATTATCTCACCAAGGATAATAAATAGCGGTATGGCGCTAAGTGTGAAGGAATTAAGTACATTCCAAACCGCGTCAACAGCAACAAAAGTGATTCCGCCAGCAACAAAATGAAGCAACAATAATCCTGTAAGGCCAAGCGCTGCACCAAGTGCTAATCCAGAGCCCGCAAATAAAGATAACCCGCTGATAAGTACACTCCAGAAGAATATCATTCAGCTACCTTCAAACTATCTGAAACGCATCTTATAATAAAAGCAATAATGGTAAGGAGCATTGATAGAGGTAAAATAGACATCCATGGATACATAATTAAGCGGCCAACTTCCGTTTTTATCTGTCTGTCATACGCAAATTCAAGCCATGGAATACAAAGTAAAATAAACCATGCGCAAAAGACTACTCCAAAGAGAGAAGCAAGCCCTGCAACCCACGGCTTTATTTTATCTGGCAGTGATGAAATCAGAATTAGAACCCTCACATGTTTTGAATGCAGTGTTACTAACGGCAACGCAAGAAAGAATGCAGATGTCATTAGTAATCCAACAAGTTCTTCTGTAAACCTAAATGGGGTATAGGTTAAATAACGCATAGTAACGCTACCCCCGATAAGGATAATAATCATTACGCTAGCAATAGTCGCAAGAACGGCCATGAAATAAAACATGGGAGTAACAAACACTTCAGTTCTTCTGCTTAACAAGCAGAGTGTGCTGTGACGTGTTTGCGCTCCCAATATTTTAGCTCCTGAACAAAAATATTCTATATGGGTTTAACGACCAAGAACATCTAAAATGCGCTGGCGATATTCAGGTGCCTTGCCTCCAGCATCTTCTGCCATTGATTTCCACGTGTCAGAGGCAGCTATTAGAAATGCGTTTCTATCTTCATCTGAGAATTCGTTTAGAAACTCAATTCCTTGCTCTGAAAGCTTTTGCCTTGCTGCATTTTCCTTCTCTTCAGCTTGCGAATATTCGTTTGTGCGTGCCCAGACTCGTTCTGCCGCAGTTGTAACTGCACTTCTTTCTGAATCGTCTAGGCCATTCCATGCTCCTTCGGATACGCCTAATACGTAAGGAACACCAGCTACAGGGTATAGATATGATGCGTATTTTGTTACTTCCTGTAATGAAATTGTATGCGCAAATAGAGCTGGATATACGGCGCAATCAACAACACCTGTTTGCAAGGCCACATACAAATCATTTTGACCAACAATCTGAGCAGAAACGCCTAATTTTGTGAAGGTTTCAACTTGGTCATTGCTCCAAACTCTTAATTTTCTGGTTTTAAGATCTGCTAAAGTCCTCACTGGCTTCTCTCGGCAGAAAATTGATGCCTTTAAGATTGGTAGCGCCATAAATCCGGCAGGAACAATATCAAGTTCACCTAAAACTTCTTTGTAAATTTCCTGTATTTCAGGAAGTGCAGTTATTAATTCATCTGAACTTCCAACAGAACCTTGGACCATCACCGCATTTAACGCAGGTACATCGCGCCCTAGATAATTAGCCCAAACAAGACCCATCTCAACAGCACCTTTTGGCAGCCATCGCGCTACATCATTGTCTTTTAGATTTAATGAACCACCGTGAAAGACATCAATTTTCAAGCTTCCACCTGTTAAATCGGCAACATCGGCTGCAAAAGTTTCAAGCTGTTTGGATTCACCGCGGCCTTCTGGCAAACCGTTATTAAATTTCCATTCGGCACTATACGCAGAAGTAGCAATAATACAAAGCCCTACAATAGTCACCACCGAAGTATAAAGTGATTTAAACAATTTAATTCTCCATCAATATATAATGTATTTCTAGGAGTATAGTGTTCTCTTTTTTAGATTCATACATTTTATCGCCACCGAGAAAAAATTTACTAATAAAAGTATGTTATTAGACAATATTTGCATTATTTGCATTTTTCTTAAAAAAGTGTGGCATCCCCTTTAGGCGGTGAGGCTGAAAAATATTCTAAATTCATTTAGTCTGCTTGATTACAGTTTTCGATACATCTAAAAATAGTATGTATTTATTTTTGCCTAATTATTACGGCAAAAAAATGGTTCCTAAAACAAAACATCAAACATGATGAACAAATCAAAATTGGTGCAACAGGTTAAGTTATAAATCTTAGTTCTGGTTTTATTAGTTGAATTCACAACTAAAAATATAAATTATTTGTCTATTAATGTTTGAGATGAAGTGAGTGAAAAGAGGTGTTTACATTTAATTGAACTATTGGTCTATTTCAGGAAAATGCTTTTTAGCAATCCAGTTGATCAAATTAACCTCATGCTTTTCATGCAAAGATACATAGGTAAAAATCATGTTAGTTACATTCGTTACAAGTTCTTTTGGGTAGGGAAGATAGTTCAACTCCTCCCTGCCAAAAGAGGGGTTAGCCGTACCAAGCTGCCAATTCGTCTCAATTCTAGTATTAACCAATTTTAGAGACGGGCCGCCAGTTTTAGAATCTAATTCATTTGGAAAACCAGACAGTGTAAGAAACGCCATTTTATCATTTGACTGGCTAAACCCATCAATAAACTCAGTTGTTAAAAGAAGGATATCCTTTTTGATGTCACTTTCAGACATGTGAGAATGTAAAAATCCGTCATGCATATGGATATTTCTCAACATGTATAATATTCCTATCTCACAGAGCCATTATTTGACCATCTGTCTCCTTCAAATTCTCCGGCAAGAATTTCAACAGGTTTATCAATATGTTTACGATGTTTACCAAGACTGCCAGACATAGTCATCGACCCTAATACTTCTACGATAACCCTTGTCGCCATAAGGGCTGTTATTTCCGATTGATCGTACGGTGGTGATACCTCAACTAATTCCATGCCGCATATCCCTTCTGCTGCGACGCCCGCAACAAGCTGCAATGCTTCTCGTGGAAGGAAGCCACCAGGTTCTGGCCAACCAGTTCCAGGCACAAAACCACAGTCTATACTGTCAATATCGAAAGACATATATACCATGTCGGTATCTTTCCACGCTAGCTCCAATGCCATTTCTATTGTCTTATCAATTCCTAATTTTTCAACGTCACTCATTGTTAAAATATTAGTGTTGCGCTCTCGTGCTACTTCTACCGCTTCTCTTGGCACTTGCCATCCGCCGATGCCGACCTGTACTAAATTTTCAGGTCTAACATTTTCAAGATTGGTTGCATGGAACCATGGTGTTGTATGCATTCTCTCATCTAAATCTTTTTCTTGAATATCAGCGTGCCGATCAAAATGAATGATGCCTATTCTTTTGGAGGTGCACTCCGCAATCCCTCTTACTGTTGGAAAGCCAATAGAATGATCCCCGCCTAAAATAACAGGCAATGAGCCACTAGAGAAAACATGAGAACACGCACGAGAAATTTGATCGAAAGTCTTCTCTATGTTAGCAGGGATTGTGAAAATATCGCCTGCATCGCACAAAGACATCTGCTCTCGTAAATCAACGCCCATTTCGTAATTATAAGGCGTATATAATGCAGATATTTTTCGAATTCCTTGAGGCCCAAACCTGGTTCCTGGCCGGTAAGTTGTCCCGCCGTCAAATGGTGCCCCTAATATCGTGGCGTCATAGTTTTTAACATCTTTCACATTTTCTGCATAAGGCGCTTTCAAAAACGTATTTATTCCAGCGAAGTGAGGAAGCTCTCCGCGCGAGAATGTGGGTATTGAGCGGTCCTCAATACTGTCAGCGCCTGTTAGCCCCATCTTTAGCGCCCATGATTTTTCCTCGTTTAGTCTATCTTTTGGAATATTTTTCTCATCTCGTGCCGCTTTCCATCCTTGAAGCTCATCTAGATTAGGATGATGGAATCTCTTCTCTCTTTTATTTTTAAAATGCAAAACCTGTTCGATGGTAGCAGATGACATTTAATTTTCCTTCTAAAAAACATACTAGCTGAAACGATAACATACACTCCTTATGTATGATGATGTTTTTATTGCATCACTCTGACATAAATTTAGCACATGACTGTAGATAAAAAAAAAGCTACAGTAATCATCTATAATGTCAACAGTCAACATATTACGTATGAATAAAAAAGCCACACCGATAGAATCAGATGAACTTTGCGCGAAAAGTGCCGTAGATTTAGTTACGCTTATCAAAAAGAGAGAGATTAGTTGCGTCGATTTGATGGAAAGCTGCATTCAAAGATACGAAAAAGTAAATGGGGCGATTAACGCGGTTATAGAAACAAATTTTGAAAACGCATTATCCGTAAGCAAAGATGTTGACAAAAATTTTGAGCAAAGAATAGCAAACGAGCGTTTTCTTCCCATACCCATTGGGATCAAAGACTTAAATGATGTTGCGGGGATGAAGACCACTTATGGCTCTCCTCTCTTCCAAAATAATAAGGTTGAAAATGACGATGATGTCGTTGCTCATTTAAAAGATGCATCAGTAATGATTTTTGGAAAAACCAATGTGCCTGAACATGGTTTTGGTGCAACAACAACAAACCCATTACAAGGCAGTACTGGAAATCCATTTAATCCCTTACTTAGCGCGGGTGCTTCAACCGGCGGAGGTGCTGCCGCCGTTGCATCTGGAATAGTACCACTTGCAACAGGTTCTGATTTTGCAGGGTCACTTAGAACGCCCGCCAGCTTTTGCGGAATAACTGGAGTGAGACCATCTAACGGTATTGTGGGAACTGGCAGGCGCTCAAACATTTGGTCTCCGTTCGATGTTGAAGGACCAATGGCAAAAACCGCTGCAGACTGCAAGCTTCTGCTCGGTCATATGGCAAAATCGCATCCCTTAGACCCATTTTCGAAATCGCAGTCTGTTGAGCTACTTCAACCAGCCGAAGAAATTGACTTAAAAAAGCTAAAGGTTGCGGTATCACATGATCTTGGTTTTGCGATTATGTCAAAATCCTACAAGCATACATTTTACGCGAAAATAAAAAAATTTAGTCCCTTATTTGCACTTAGTAAAACAGCGCATATGGATCTCTCAGCCGCCTATAAAACGTTTATGACTTTGCGGAGCATCGGATTTCTGGGTGATTTTGGGCTTATGGAAAAAGAATTTGGGGACGAATTAGGCGACGTAATCATAAAAGAGCTCGAACTTGCAAGGAAGTTATCTTCGCAGAATATTGCTAATGCCTTTTTAGAACACAGTAGCATTGTGCGCCAAAGTGATGCTTTTTTTGATGAGTTTGATTTGTTAATTACACCTGCTGCGTCAGTGTCACCATTTGAACATGAGCTTGAATATCCATCAAATATCGATGATGTGGTTTATGAAGGCTATCTCGACTGGGAAGCAATTAGTTGGGGCATCACGCTAACACAATGTCCAGCAGTAGTTATCAATTGCGGTATGGATGAATTCGGCATGCCATTCGGTATTCAGATTGTCGCCAAGCAGAATAGAGACGCATTCTTGCTTGATGCGGCTCATTCTATTGAAAAAGCATTTTTGGGAAGTGAGGAATTATCCAGACCAATCCCAAATTTAGAAAAGTTGGTTGCTATGAAAGCGTTGACTTTAAATTAAATAGAAAAGGAGAAGAAAATGTTAAGAATATTATGTGTTGGTCTTATAGCCATTCTGTTGCCATTTAAAATGGTGGCAGCTGATACGCTTAGTGATATAAAAGCTAGTGGTAAGCTAGTGTTTGGTCTTGAGGCCGGTTATAAACCATTCGAATTTCTGGACGAAAATAACAACCTAGTAGGATATGATATCGATGTTGGAACCCAAATCAGTAAACGCCTTGGTGGTCTTGAGCCAACACCGAAAGACACAAATTGGTCAACTGTTATTCAATCACTATATAATGGCGATTTTAATCTGATTTTGGGTGGTATGACAGCCACTGAAGAGAGATATAAGCGGGTTAACTTTTCATATCCATACATGGATGCAAGTTCGGGATTGTTGGTTATGAAGGATTCAGGAATTACGTCTCCCGCGATGCTTGGCGGAAAAGTTGTATCAGCTGGAGCCGGCACACCACAAATTAATCAGCTTGCACTTGCCGCAAAAGAAAACGGTATAACTTATGACGGTGAAGTCAAAACTTATGATAAAGATGAAGTGGCATATGCAGCAATGCGTTCTGGTCGTCTTGATGCTTATGCATCAACACTTGTAAGCCTCCTCGCTTTTGCGCAAACAAGTGATGATTTTACTGTTATTCCATTTACCTCTAACATGTGGAAAGCGGAATATACATCAATGGCGTTTCGTAAGGAAGACGAGTCATTTAGGTCTGCAGTCAATCAGATTATAGTAGATATGAAGGCAGATGGCACGTTGGCATCATTGCAAGAAAAATGGTTTGGTCAGTCTTTTGTTGATTTACTGCCAGATGAGGCACCAACTTGGTAAGCTGCTGCTCATAAGTGGAATCATATTATGGATTTCATTTTTATCATAGACCAAATGCCCCGGCTTTTGCCGGGGCTAATGCTTACTATAGAATTAAGCTTGGTCGGGTTCTTTATAGCCACAGTTATAGGTGTGCCTTTTGGCATTCTACGAGCTTATAACATTCCGTTTTTAGTATCTATAATAATTGATTTTTATGTGTTTGTAGTCAGAGGTACGCCAATCCTTGTCCAAATATATGCTGCTTATTTTTTGCTGCCAGTCTTTGGTCTTAAAATATCTCCATTCTGGATAGGCATTGTGGTTTTGTCTTTTAATAGCGCTGGCTATCAGATTGAAATTGCAAGAGCCGCAATTCTGTCTATGGATGATGGACAGTATGAAGGCGCTTTTGCTCTTGGGCTTGGAAAATTTCATACACTCTTTTTCGTGATACTTCCTCAGGCAGTTTTAAGAATGTTGCCCCCAATGGCTAATGAGATGTCCAATCTCATTAAAGCATCGTCTGTTTTATCTGTAATTACCGTTTTTGAACTTCATAAGGCTGCGAATGCTATCATTTCTGATAGTTTTAAATTTCTTGAAATGTTATTTGCTCAGGCAGTATTATATGTCGCCTTTGTTGTTGCTATGACACAATTATCTATTTATCTGGAAAGAAGAATTGGCACTAGTCTCCAGATTAAAAATCTGTCTCAACGCTGATTATAGGAACCAAGGGATAGAAAATGACTTTAGATTTAGCGTTTATGTACCAGATATTGCCAGATATGCTAGCTGCATTTTGGCTAACTATAAAAATCAGCTTGATTACAGTGATTGCATCAGTGATTATAGGTATTTTCCTTACTGCGTTTCGTATGATGGGCAGTAGAATATCTCGTTATCTTATTATTGCGTTTGTCGAGTTTACCAGAGGTGCACCTCCTTTAGTTCATATATCAATTATTTACTTTTTGTTTCCAGAATTTGGAATTGTCTTTAACGAATTTTGGACAGGTGTTGTCGCTCTCTCTCTTATTGGTGCTGGCTATTCAGTTGAAATTTTCAGAGGCGCTATTGATTCAATTGGTGCATCGCAGGTAGATGCGTCAAGGGCAATTGGACTGTCGCGCATTCAAACATTCAGGTTAGTGTTAATTCCTCAGGCTCTAAGGTTAAGTCTTCCGCCGCTAACCAACGAATTAGCAAATGTTATTAAAGCTTCTTCATTGCTATCCGTAATTTCGGTAAATGAGCTAACAAAAGTTGCAAATGACCTCATTTTTGTTCATTTTGTTGTCATTGAAGTACTAATCGAGCTTACTTGTCTTTATCTTTTGATAGTTGGATTTTTAATGTTTTTGTCGAAATATATGGAAGCAAAATTCAAATATTGAAATGTAGTAATGATACCAATGGAACAAACGAAAATTTCTGAATTATCCAACTTGCTAAAGGTTGCAAGCCACTATGATGCCACCGTATCAAGCACAACCTTATGCTTATGTGTGAAATCTGGAAGTAGCTCTGATCCACTGGGGAAAAACGGTCTAGCCCATTTATTAGAACATACTTTATTTGGGGCATATTCGCAGACCCATCGCTCTGATATTTATTCTGGAATTGCAAATCAGGAATTCGCGCTCACGGCATTCACCGAGTTAGAGAATACATGCTTTGTTATTAATTTCATAAATCGAGACAAGCTTCAGGCATGTGTGGATGTATTATGGAATATTTTTTCTGGAATATGGTTATCCAAACAAGGCTTGATTGATGCTAAATCTGATATCTGCAGAGAAATAGATACATTATCGCAAGATAAGGATGAAACACTATTTGACTCACTTAATGCGATTTGCTTCCCTAAACAGTCGTATGGACGACCTATCGTAGGTTCTTTTAAGACTTTATCAGAGTTACAAATCGAAGATTTACAAGATTTTCTAAAACAAGAATACGTCGCCGCAAATACGTTAATTTGCATGGTAGGTAATATAGAGCATCAACAGCTTGTTGATTGTGTCGATAATAAATTTGCGACCCTTCCATTCTTAAGCAAGTGCTTGGTGGGTGCGCCGCAATGGGGAGGCGGCATTAAAAAGGTGGGGCAAAAAGACAATCAAACAAGGGTAGCTATTAGCCTTGCTTTTAAGGCTAGTGGTGCGCGGGATTATTATTTGTTTTGGCTTGCATCCTATATATTAACAGCCGAAACAATAACTGGGTTTCAGGGCGCTTTGAATCTGAATTCCTCTGATCGTCATGATTTGTATATCTATCCTGAATTTTTATCAAACCTTGGTAGGATGAATTTTTATTTCAGGGTACAGTCTTCGAATGGTGTGGCTGTAATAGATAAAATTCGGCATCAGCTTCGCAGCAATACAAAAACCAAATTAACAAAACTTATTGCGCAATTAAAGCAGCCAGATATTAAACAGTTCTTACAATTCATTGAATTAAAAAATAGTAAGTTGGAGCATCTTACAATGTGCTTGAGCCATTATCAATTATTGCCAAGTGATGTTCCTTTGCCTCACTCACATATCGAGATGCAGGATAGTCTTATTTCAATTTTAGAAAGTTTGTACACGCCAGATCTAGAAGCTATCGCGTATACCGCTTAGGTATCAGACAGCATTGATGGAACTATCAGGGATAGAGTTTAATGTCAGAATTTGATAAGAATATTGGGTTTCTGTGGCCATGCGATGGCTTGAATGATCAGGAATACTGGCATTTTCTTCCTGATAATATCGGATGGCTTACAGCAAGGTATGACGCTGGTACGCAAACAGAGACGTTAACGCATCATAATTTGGAGCAATATGCCTCTCTTGAAACATTGAGAAGGGCCGCAAGTATTTTTAAATCTGTTAAGCTTGATGCGGTAGCTTGCGGTGATCATGCAGCTAGTTTTATTCTTGGAAAAAAACACGAAGAATTTTTGATTGAGAAACTGCAAGAATTTGCGGAATGTCCAGTAACGTTTCCTAGTAGGTCAATCGTTAAATTAGCCCAAAAATACAATCTTGAAAATATATTGCTGATTTCGCCCTACACAAAAACTATAACCGAAAACTGTGTGAATTATCTCTTGGAATATGAGATTAATACGCTGTCCTCTTTATCGCTTGATGCAAACGATGAGATACGCATAAATACTTTTTCTCCCACAATTTTATTGGAGAAAATTGTTGAATTTGTGCAACATAACGCACAGACACCAGATGCGGTAGTAATAGCAGGAGGTGGGCTATCATTTTCTTCACAAATTGCCAAACTTGAAATGCTCACCAACCTACCTGTGTTGACGGCCGTTGGCGCTCTTGTAAAAGATGCCGTTGAATTAACAGGTAATCGATATAATAAAAATGGGTTAGGCAGATTATTCACGATGCCTGTAACATCTGATCTGAAAAATATTAGAGATAGGCTATCATCTGGAACCAAGAATTTCTCGCTAATGGAGACCCCTCCGATCTTCAGAGATGGTGTAGGCTCTGTATTGGTAGATGAAACTGGCAAATCCTATTTAGATTTTGCTTCTGGGTCAGGCACTACTGCTCTAGGCCATGGTCATAAGGCGTTATTAAGGTCAGTTCGAGAACAGCTTCAAACAGGCATTTTTCATATTGGCCCACATTTTAATACAAGTACTCAGGCAGCACTTTATTCTGAATTAAGTACTATTCTGCCTGCTGAGTTATGCAGGTTTCACCCGTCAATCAGCGGGTCTGAAGCAACAGAAATAGCAATAAAATCTGCTATGCATTTTACTGGAGCTAAGAAATTTGTTGGGTTTACGGGCGGGTATCACGGCCGCACCCTCGGCGCACTTGCTGTTTCAGGCGAGAAGGGCAAAAATATTTCTCTTGGACCATTTTATCCAGATACTAAAATTATTGAGTTTCCAACTAATGGTGACGACCTGACGGCTAGCCTATCTGAATTAGTAAATGAGCCATTATCAGGTGTGATAATAGAACCTATTCAGGCAACGGCAGGTTTAAAATTCGTAAGTAAGCAATCACTCCAAGAGCTAAGAGAATTCGCTAATAGGAAAAAAATTCCGTTAATCTTTGATGAGACTTTTACGGGATTTGGGCGCACAGGCAAGATATTTGCCTTTGAGCATTATGACATTGTCCCTGATATGATTATTTTTGGCAAAGCATTATCTGTAGGCTTCCCCGCTGGTCTTGTGGTGTCCAATGAAGAGATATTAACTCATTGGGAGAAAGGAACACAATCATCTACATTTCAACTTAATCCAGTTGCGGCTGCGGCTTCGTTGTTTTTTGTCGACCAAATTAAAAATGGGGATATTCTTGCAAACATAAATAACAACGCTATTAAGTTCGATACAAGGCTAAGTGAAATTAAAAACTTATCTGGGGTAGTTGATGTAAGAGGAATTGGAGGCATTTTTGTGGTGGAGTTTGCATCTGCTGAGATAAACAAAAGAGTCCGCCAGCTTGCACTGAGTGAGGGCCTTATCACATGGGAGTGCGGTGAATTTGGAGAATGTTTGGGTCTCGTGCCACCACTAAACATTGATGTGCTGATGGTCGAGAAAGGATGTGAAATTATTGTAAAAACGATTAATGAAATCTGTCTTTAATAATTGTTGCGAGCTTGCTTAAGTTATCGGATAGTAATTCACGAGAAATATTTATAGGTGGTATTAGCATTACACACTCACCACTTAAACCCCCGCCATAGGTTAAAATATTAGCTTTTTCAATCGCCAACTTTTGTATATCATTTGCAGTCAGTGCATTTTCGAATGTAATTGCACATTGAGCGCCAACAAAACGAATTTGCCCAACGTTTTTATCTTCCTTGAGGCTCTGTGCCAGCCTTAAAAAACAGGGTTCTATCACATTGTTAACATGGTCAATAAGACTGGATTCCTCTATTTCCTGCAGCGTAGCTGATGCGGCAGCACAGGCAAGAGGATTTCCTTGGAATGTTGATGTGTGAGCTCCAGCCTTCCATTGCTTTAATAAATCTCCTTTTGCAATTACTGCAGAAAGCGGAAGGGATGCAGATAATCCCTTTCCAATCACGATAAGGTCAGGTTTAATATCAGAATACTGAAAAGAAAATTTCTTTCCAGACCTGCCTAATCCAGACCAGATTTCATCTACTATAAGCAAGCATCCATAACTGTCTGCAAGCTTGCGAATTTCATTTAGAAATTCTGGGACCGGGCCCCAAACACCAGATACGCCCTGAATAGGCTCAACTAATAATCCAGCAATTGGCTCACCTTCTCTCTTAAAATGTTCAAAAAGCATGGCGCAATGCTGCAAACAGTTTTGGACTTGTGATGAGTCTCGAGGGTAGGGTGAAAATGAAACAAAATCGCCTATTTTCCCGATAAACGGAAGTCTGATATTTTTAGAATGTGTAACACTTAATGCGCCTAATGTACGACCGTGATAAGCTCCTTCAAACGCGATAAATCGGTTTTTTCCCGTAATAAAACGAGTGAGCTTAATAGCAGTTTCAATAGCTTCGGACCCAGAATTAGACAAATGAATTGATATATTTTGCATTCCTGCGTAGTGACTAAGTTGGTCATAAAGTGCTGCTCTAAACGGCGATATAAGACGTGTACCAGTATGAAGAATGCCGCTATCAAGCGCATTTTTTATGGCATTTATTTGGGCTGGATGATTATGTCCAAGGTTAGATGTTGCAGAACCGCAAACAAGGTCTAGATACGGCTCGTCATCTTGCGTATATAACCAAGGCCCATCTCCTCTTACAAATACTGGCGGTGTATCCGATAATTTGAAAGTATTTACAGCTGTACTTTCAAATGTTTTGGTAATTGATAGATTATCTACGGGTTTAATCATTAATTATATGAAGCTCATTTTGCGTTAAGTTGATGTAAACATGTTCTGACAAATCTGGCAAAACGTACTTTCTGGGAACATCTATGTCCAACAGTAACCCATTTTCGAATTCCACAGTTATAAGGTTACTTGTTCCTTTTGTAAGAATATCAAGAACTTTCGCTTTTAACTGATTTTTAGATGTTATTTGTTGCTCAGCAATTTCTAGAAATTCTGGTCTTATGACGGCTCTAGCAGTGTTTGAATCTGGCATAATTGCAGTTTTACAGGGTAAATTAGTGTGCTCTAGCAGTGATTTTTCTGTTTCCTTTTTACTTTTAATTATGGGCCAAAGGGCACATTTACCAAAGAAATTTGCTACAAATTCAGAAGTTGGTTTATCATAAAGTTCATTTGGTGTTCCGATTTGTTCTATCTGACCATCTTTGAGAATTGCAATTCGG
>ERZ802822.1288-NODE-1288-length-15932-cov-15.340082_pt1 | contig 15932 bp, 18 predicted proteins | sample MGYA00345649_ERZ802822 | MGnify/ENA primary metagenome ERZ802822 (study PRJEB30503, sample SAMEA104212359) | marine metagenome | biome: Westerlies Biome; feature: [SRF] surface water layer (ENVO:00010504) within the epipelagic zone...; material: water...
TCCAAACATCACTATTAATGACAATAAAACTCTCATCTTTTAGTTGGGAAACTATATTTCTAATACCCGCTGCAGTACCCAAAGGCTCATCTCCTTCATCAATGAGATGAATATTTTTATTCAAGCTTTTTATGTAATTTATAATGACATCTTTTTTATAAGCTACATTTATAAAAATTTCATTTATGGATGCATCCTCTAGTAGGTTAATCTTATGTGCTATAAGGGTCTCTCCATTTATTTCAAGCATTGGCTTAGGCATATCTTTTGTTAAAGGCATCATTCTTGTGCCTTTCCCAGATGATAAAATTATTGCTTTCATTATGATATTTTATTACTTATTTCTAGGTTACTAAAAATTTCATTGAGTGTGGAAAGTTCTTTGTATTTATTTAAAACTTTATCCATGTACGCATAAGTCCTTGGTATGTCATGGAGATAACCAGATTTACCATCACGGTAGTTGAGTCTAGAAAATATCCCAATAGCCTTAATATGACGTTGCAATCCTGTGATCTCAAACCAATATCTAAAGTCTGAAATATTATTTATGGTGTCGGACTTCATTCTATTGAAAAAGCTCTCAAGCATATCTTCAACTAGACCATCGTTCCAAGTAACATAACAATCTTTAAGAAGAGATACCAAGTCATAAGTTACAGGTCCTATCACAGCATCTTGATAATCAATAATACCAGGATTATTAAGATCAGTTATAAGAAGATTTCTAGAATGAAAATCTCTATGTACAAATGTTTTCGGAATTGACTTTAAAATGTTATTTATTTTTTTAAATTCAGTATTTATCTGTTCGTATGTAGCATAGTCTAATTCTATATTAAGATGTTTTTTTAGAAACCAGTCTAAGTATAAATTATTTTCTTCTTCGTAAAAATTATCAAAATCTCGTAAGCCAGCACAATCGACCTTAATTTGCATTTTTACAATTGCCTCTAATGCATCTGTGTATAAGCAATAGACAGTTTCATCATTTAATTTTTTAGAATATAAATCATTTCCTAAATCAGTGATAACTAAAAAACCTTTGGTTGAATCGCAATCAAATATTTCAGGGACGTTAAGTTTTGCATCTTGTAATTTATTTGTAATTCTTAAAAATGAATCTAAGCTTTTATCTTCAGGTGGACAATCCATCACCGCATAAGAGATATCATTTTTATTTACTCGAAAGTATTGTCTGAAACTTGCATCAGCTGATAAGACAGAAAGCGATGAACTGTCATATCCTTTATCACTAAGCCATGCGGTAAGCTCTTGTTCACGTGTACTACTCATTTGGCTATATTACTATATAATCTCTCAGATGAAGTCAAAAAATCTTATTGAAGAATCGATAAAGCTTCAGCTTGAAGCAAAAGCAATAGGGCTTGACTGGATTGAACTTGATAAAATTATCGACAAAATCCGTGAAGAGACCGATGAGCTTGATGAAGCAATAGAAAGTAAAGATAGAGAGCATATCATTGAGGAATTTGGGGACCTTTTCTTCTCTCTCATTTCGCTATCTAGACACCTTAAAATTGATATGAGTGATTTAAATGAGTCTGCTAACTTTAAATTTAAAAAGAGACTTAATAAAATCATCAGTGAAATGAAAAAAAGAAATATTGAATATGCTGAACCTGATGAAATGATTGAAATTTGGAAAAGCATCAAGGATAAATCTTAATTCAATTTTTAGCCACTGACAGTTTTAGGTTTGTAAGGACAAAACTCTTCTATTTTACATTCGAAACATTTTGGTTTCCTTGCGATACATGTATATCTTCCAAGAATAATTAACCAATGATGAGCATGCATTTTAAATTCATCAGGTATATTTTTAATTAATTTTTTCTCAACAATCTCAACTGTCTTCCCTGGCGCAAGCCCTAATCGATTAGAAACTCTAAAGACATGAGTATCAACCCCGATGGTGTGTTGTCCGAAAGCATTATTTAAAACAACATTTGCTGTCTTTCTTCCAACGCCAGGCAATTTCATGAGTTCTTCTCTGGTTTGGGGTATTTTATTTTTATATTGTTTCCATATAATTTCTGATGTCGCGATCACATTTCCAGCCTTAGCATTATATAAACCTATTGTCTTAATATAAGACTTTAGTTTTCTAACTCCTAGTTTGAATATTTTTTCAGGTGAGGGAGCATCTTTGAAAAGTTTTGAGGTTGCGGCATTGACACTTTTATCTGTTGCTTGTGCTGAGAGTATTACAGCTATCAATAATTGAAAATGGCTTTTAAAGGTAAGCTCTGTGACAGGTTCAGGATCAGCATCTCTTAGTATTTTAAAAACTTTGACAATTTTATCTTTATTCATACTTTTTAATTTTTGCATGTTTTTTAGATTCGGTATCTAACGCATATTGAATATAATCATCCATGTCTCTATCTTCTAAAACCTTTTGCCGATTTAGTTCTTTATCTTTTTTAATACGATCCAATCTATCTAATCTTTGATAATATTTTTCCTTTGAGTCTTCAGATTGTTTAGATGGCCAAGTCCATGTATTTTGCTCTTGTGGTGTAATCATAGACATGCAGTTAACAGGGCACTCTTCTATACAAAGCTCACACCCATTGCATTGATGCTCGAGTACTTTATGAATCATATGTCTTGCACCGACAATTGCATCTACTGGACATACTTTGATACAAATTGTACAACCTATACATTCTTCTCGAACAATATCTGCAACTTCGTAGTTTTTTATTTGTTGAGTTGACCGATGAGTTTTACCGGCCAGTATTGCCTGGATATGATTTTCTGTTTTTAAACCTCCAGGTTCACATTTATTTGTTTTTTCTTTTTTCTCTATTAGAGATTGAGCATAGCTTCTGCAATCAGGATATTCACATTTTTTACATTGCAGCTGAGGCAATACTTCAATGATTTGATCGACTAAACTCTTATCATTCATTTATGAGATTTTAGAGCCAGGAGCAACATCCTTTTCTGGTTGAAGAATAATAATGTCACCATCGTGTTGTGTGGCAAGAACCATTCCATTGGATACACCAAATTTCATTTTTCTAGGCTTAAGGTTAGCGATGACTACCACTAATTTCCCTATTAACTGTTCTGGAGTATATGATTTTTTAATTCCAGCAAAAATTGTTCTGGTCTCATCACCCAAATCCACCTCTAGTTCTAGAAGTTTTCTAGAATCCTCTAGCTCTTTAGCATTAATAACTTTGGCTACACGTAAATCAACTTTGATAAAATCATCAATAGTGATTTTATCTGTATCTTCTGCTACTACTTCTTCTTTCATATTCTCATCTTTCATTTTTTCAATACTCTCTTTATTAATTCTAGTTATTAATGGCTCAAATGCATTAATTTTATGTTTTTTTAAGCAATTATCTATATTGCTCCAGGAAATTGATTCACAATTTAGAATATTTTCTACTTTAACGGCAATCTCAGGCAATACAGGTTTCAAATAACCCATAATCATTCTAAATGCATTGATTCCATCAGAACAAATAGTTTGAACAGAGGCTTTAGTTGATTCATCTTTTACTTTAATCCAAGGCTTTTCCTCATCAAGGTATTTATTTACCTCATCACTTAATGACGAGATAATTCTCATATTAGCGGCATAATTTCTTGCTTCATAATTATCTATAATCTCATTTTTTTTAGTAGATACAGATTTAAGCAAACTATCATTACCAATTCCATTAGATAATTGATCATCAAAATCTTTATTAATAAATTTTGCGCAGCGGCTTCCTATGTTAATAATCTTCCCAACGAGATCAGAATTAACACGTGCCATGAAGTCATCAAAATTCAAATCAATGTCTTCTATCTTATTAGTAAGACGACTCGAAAAATAATATCTTAGATAATCTGGTTGCAAGTGATTAAGATAAGTACGCGCATTAAAAAAAGTTCCTCGAGATTTTGACATCTTCTCACCATCGATTGTTAAAAACCCATGACAAAAAACTCCATCTGGTTTTCTAAAACCTGCACCCTCTAACATTGCAGGCCAAAATAAACCATGGAAGTAGGCGATATCTTTTCCGATGAAATGATACAGTTCTGTTTTAGAACCTTCTGTCCAATCATCTAAGTAGTTTTGATTATTTTTATCACAATAATTTTTATGAGATGCAATATATCCAATAGGCGCATCCAACCAAACATAAAAGAATTTATCTTTCAATCCAGGTATCTCAAATCCAAAATAAGGCTTATCACGAGTAATGTCCCAATCGACCAAGCCACCTGATAGCCATTCGCTTAATTTATTTTTTATTTCTTTTTGAATGTCATTATCATCCATCCATTTTTTTAAAAACTTTTCATAAGAACTTAATTTAAAAAAGACATGTTCTGTATTTTTGGTTATTGGTTTCGTATTTGTGACCGTTGAGATTGGATTTTTAATTTCAGAAGATGAGTATGTCGCGCCACACTCTTCACAAGAATCTCCATATTGATCTTTAGCGCCACATTTAGGACATTCACCTTTAATGAATCTATCTGGTAGAAACATTTTTGCTTCATCATCATAGAACTGTTCAATCTCTTTGCTTGCAATATCACCTTTATCTTTAAGTGCTAGATAAATTCTTTCAGATATTTCTCTATTTTCATCGGAGTGAGTGGTATGAAAGTTATCAAATTCAATTTGAAAGTCTTTAAAATCTTTCACGTGTTCATTGTAAGTATTTTTAATCAATTCTTCAGGTGTTACACCGAGTTCTTTTGCTTTGAGCATAATAGGTGTTCCATGTGAATCATCAGCACAGATATAGACACAATCATTACCTGCCATCTTCTGACTTCTCACCCAGATATCTGTTTGTAAGTATTCAACAAGGTGGCCTAAATGGATAGAACCATTAGCATAAGGCAGTGCGCTTGTAACTATTATTCTTCTCATTGAAATTTGATAATATGCCTATAAATTAATCAGTATGAGGTTATAATAAGGCCTCGATACATAATGAGTATTGTATATTAAAACCATAAAAAGGACTAAGGGAATGAATAAAGAGAACATAGAAGCATTATTAAAGGATTATCAGTGTCCATACATGGGTACAGATTTAGTCAGCGGAAATGCTATCAAAGAAGTTAAAGTTGAGGGAAACAACGTTTATGTGAAATGTGTATTAGGCTGGCCTGCTGAGGGCATCATGCAAGCATTTCATGAAAATATGGATAAAAAAATTAAAGAAGCTTATCCAGATGCACAAACCAATTTAGATTTAAGTTATGAAATATCTGCTCACGGTGTGCAGCAATCAGTAGAGAGAATTAAAGGTATTAAAAATATTATTGCGGTAGCCTCAGGTAAAGGTGGTGTCGGAAAATCAACAACTGCTGTAAACCTTGCCTTAGCATTAAAAGAGGAAGGCGCAACAGCTGCTATATTAGATGCTGATATCTATGGCCCTAGTATTCCAAGAATGTTAGGTGTCAGTGGACAACCTGATTCTGAAGACGGTAAAACATTAGAGCCTAAAATCGGACATGGTTTACAATCAATGTCTATCGGACTTTTAGTTGAAGAAGATACACCTATGATCTGGAGAGGACCAATGGTCACCCAAGCATTGGAGCAATTACTTACAGATACTAACTGGAAAGATGTCGATTACTTAATTATCGATCTACCACCTGGTACTGGTGATGTTCAATTAACACTTTGTCAAAAAATTCCTGTCAGTGGAGCGGTTATTGTAACTACACCACAAGACATCTCACTTATTGATGCTCGCAAGGGACTTAAAATGTTTGAAAAAGTTGAAGTACCTGTCCTAGGTATTGTTGAGAACATGAGTACACATGTGTGTAAGAAATGTGGTCACATTGAAAGTATCTTTGGTGAAGGCGGAGGAGAGCAACTAGCTTCTGAAGCTGGTGTTAAACTTTTAGGTGAACTTCCACTTGAAAAACAAATCAGAGAAGAAATGGATAAAGGCACACCAACAGTGTCATCTAATCCAATGGACCCTGCATCCTTAGCCTATCGTGAGATTGCTCGTAAAATGACTGCAACATTATCGATGCGTAAAAAAGATTACAGTTCAGCTTTTCCAAAGATTGTTATTCAAAACGACTGATAGATCGACATTCTATGGCGATAAAATCAGATAAGTGGATAAAAGAAATGGCAGAAAGCCATGGAATGATAGAGCCATTCCAATATGACCAAGTAAAACAAAATAAAACAGGTTCTATAGTATCTTATGGAACTTCAAGCTATGGATACGATGTGCGTTGTTCAGATGAATTTAAAATCTTTACTAACATTAATTCTGCCTTTGTAGATCCTAAAGCGTTTGATGATCAAAGTTTTGTGGATGTAAAAAATGATGTTTGTATTATCCCACCTAATTCATTTGCACTCGCAAGAACGGTTGAATATTTCAGAATACCCAGACAAGTGCTTACTCTATGTTTAGGTAAATCGACTTATGCACGATGTGGCATTATTGTAAATGTCACTCCTTTGGAGCCAGAGTGGGAAGGACATGTCACATTAGAGTTTTCAAATACAACCCCGCTCCCTGCAAAGATTTATGCTAATGAAGGTGTAGCACAATTTATCTTTTTAGAATCAGATGAAGTCTGTGAAACTTCATATAAAGATCGCAAAGGTAAATATCAAGGACAAAAAGGTGTCACATTACCAAAAACATAATATAATATAGTTTTAGGAGTACTAATATGGATTTAAATAGAGATGGTGACGGATTTTTAGTTAACACTAATGACTGGTCAGAAGAAGTTATGAATCAAATGGCTGATGCTGATGGGTTTGTGATTACCGAAGAGATTAAAACTTATATCGATAAAGCTCGTGAAATGTACAATGCTACAGGAACTGTTCCAGCAGTTCGTAATTTTGCAAAAGAATTCGGAATGGACAGGAAGGCAAGTAAATTATATGAAGTCTTTGAATCTGGTCCTATGAAAAAAATTGCAAAGTATGGTGGACTTCCAAAGCCCACTGGCTGCGTTTAAATTATTCTTTAAGTTAGTAAAGTTCTATTGAAGCTAAATCAATTTGTGCTTTAAATTTTTTACCAATCGCAACAATACCAATAGTTTTGATATCCTGTGATACGACACTCGTAGGTTGATAAAAATTAGATTTTTTAAAAGATTGGAAAGGAAGCTCAATGGTGGTCCACTCATTAGTCGCTTGGAATGTTGAATTATAATATTGCCATGGAAGTAGTAAATATTTAGTTCTTACATGAACTGCATATTCATGATTGTTTCCTCTAACTCTTAATCTCACACCTTTAAAACTTTTATTTTTAGGATGATTCTTAATCTTGGTGCGAAATTGTATAAAGCCACCATTATTTTCAAGTGATAGCTCACCTGTCATACGATAAAAATAATCATCACCTTCTTTTTTTATTTCAAGAGAACCTTCTGAAAGACCCCCCATAACTTTATCGGTTACAAAACACCACTTAGCATTTCCACCTTCACAAAATTCTTCATCTGGCTGACCAGATTGATTTTTCATATCATCAATAATCATGTTATCTGCTAGAGAAATATTGCCCATTAAAAAGGTTAATAAAAAAATACTTTGTAAAAATCTCATATTCATCTGAAACTCACACAATCCCAATCTCTATTTTTACCGATTTCAACTAACTTGTCATCACCATCGACTATAACAGGTGTTTTAACTTTTTCTAAAAGAGGTAAGTCATTAAATGAATCTGAGTAAAAAGATGCTTTCGATAAATCAAAGTTATTGTCATCAACCCACTTTTTTACTTTATTAAGTTTTCCTTCGCGAAAACAAGGTACGTCTATGACCTTGCCCGTGAATTGTTGATTTTTAATTTCAAACTCAGTTGCAATGAGCGTTTGAACATTAAATAAATCCGCTATAGGGCGGGTTACAAAATCATTGGTTGCTGTTGCAATGACAACTGTTTTGCCATTTTGTAATGCGTGATTAATAATTTCTTTACCTGGTTGTGTAACGATTGGTTTAATCTTATCTTCGATAAATTGCTGTCTTAGTTTTAATAAGTACTCCATATCATTTTCAATGAGAGGTTTAAGACAGAAAGATAAGAATCCATCAATATCCAAACTACCGTCATAATAGTTATTGTAGAATTTTTCGCTTTCATCAAGATAAGATGATTCAACAACCTTTTGCTCAGCTAAAAATATTCCCCAATTTCTATCGCTGTCACCTGCAAGTAAAGTATTATCTAGATCAAAAATTAATAGTTCATTCATATTTTATTTAGTAAGGAATAATTAGTCGTATATACTGGTAGTAGTATATCGGTTCAAGGGGGATGTTAAAAGCCGTGTATCTTAAAGTCACAAGTTTATCAAAAATCATTTATGGATAAGAAAAATTACAGAAGAGGTGTTGGTATGATTATCATGAATCATGAAGGCCGTTTCTGGCTTGGGCAAAGAATTGGAACCGATACTTGGCAGTTTCCTCAAGGTGGTATTGATAAAGGGGAATCTGTAAGAGAGGCCATGTATCGAGAACTTCAAGAAGAAACAGGTTTAGAAAAAGAAGTAGTTGAAATAGTAAGTATCAGCAAAAAATGGCTTGTGTATCACATACCTCATCTTTTCCAAAGACATAATAAAAAATTTGATGGTGCTATGCAGAAGTGGTATCTGCTAAAACTTATAGGGAAAGATTCGGATGTTAATTTAAATGCTTCAGGACATGCTGAATTTGATGATTGGAAATGGGGTGATAAATCAACAGCTATTAAAAGTGTGATTAAATTCAAACGCGATGTTTATAAAAGTATTTTTAGAGAATTTAAAGATACCTTAGATGGGTTTATAGACGACTAAATAAATAATCAATACTAAAAATATTACTGGGACCTCATTAAAAACACGATACCAGACATGACCATGAGTATTCGCATCAACTTTGAATTGTTGAAGAAGTGCGCCGCACCATAAATGATAGAGCACAAGAAAAAATACCAGCAATATCTTCATTTGTAACCAAAATGACATGCCATGATATTCGATGAGTAGTCCGCCAAATATTATTGTGAAAATAGCACCTGGGGTCATTATCCCCCAAAATAATTTTCTCTCCATAATCTTAAATCTATCTTTTGAAATCTGATCTTCTGCTTGTGCATGGTATACGTAGAGTCGAGGTAAATAAAAAAGACCGGCAAACCATGTGACCATAAAAATAATATGAAGTGTTTTATATAGCAGCATGTTTATTATTCTACCTTTAAATGTATAATGTGCCTAAATAAATAGCTAATAAATATTTAGGTAATAATATGATTTCAATAGGCATAGTCGGCGCATCAGGTTATACAGGTGAAGAACTGATAAGACTCCTTCTTATGCATCCTGAAGCATCTATAGATGTTTTAACATCAAGAACCCATGCTGGAAAATGTGTTGATGATGTTTATACTTTTGATAAAAAATTAGAAAAAGATTTTTTAGAACCTGTTACAGATAATCTATTAACATGCGATGTGGTGTTCTTTGCTTCACCTAATGGCGTGGCTATGAACATGGCAAAAGAACTTATAGAAAATAATGTCAAAATAATTGATATATCTGCTGATTTTAGGATACCTGATGTTGATATTTGGGAGAAATGGTACGGACAAAAACATGCTTGTCCAGAATTGATTAAAGAATCTGTATATGGTCTTCCTGAAATGAAAAATCAAAAAGAAAAAATATCAAAAGCTAATATTATTGCTAACCCTGGATGCTATCCAACTGCATCACTCTTAAGTCTTTTACCTATTATCAGTTTAATTAAACAACAAAGAATTATTATTAATTCAACATCAGGTATTTCAGGCGCAGGAAGAAATCTAAATCCTGAAAAATTATTTTCTGCTGGCACCGATAACTATCAAGCTTATGCTGTTGCTAAACATAGACACTACCCAGAGATGCTTGCTCAAATAAGTGATATAAATAAAGATATAGACTTACTTTTTGTCCCACACTTAAGCTCTATAGAAAGAGGAATCTATTCAACACATTATGTAACGATGGATAATTTAAATCTTGACCAAGTTTATGATGTGTATTATGAATACTTTCAAGGCTCTGATTTTGTAAAAATTATAAATCAAACCTATCCAAAAGTAGGACAAGTTAACAATACGAATAATTGCATTATTTCCTTGTTTGCATCCTCAGATACAAATCAAACTTCTAATCTCGTGATCATGTGCGCTATAGATAACCTAATCAAAGGAGCTTCTGGGCAGGCAATACAGAACATGAATATCATGTTCAATCTAAAAGATACATTTGGTTTAGTATAAACATCAGCGCTATCGTCATATATAATTAATAAAAGCTTAAAATTCTTATTGTATTATTAGGAGCTTACGAGTTAGACTAAACATCCAATGAAAATATTTGATAAAATTACAGAAACTGCTACTGGTGATAAGAATTCAACAGTGATTGGGGAGAACTGCGTTATTGAAGGCGATTTAACATTTGAAAAAACTATTGAAGTCCATGGAAAGATTGTTGGTACAGTCAAGATAGCAGAAAACTGCACGAGTGCTGCTCTTGTTATTAAAAAATCTGGAATCGTTGAAGGCGATGTTTATGGTAGTGATGTCATAATTGAAGGCGAGGTAGTCGGCAATGTATCTGGTAAGAAAAAAATCAGTATAGAAAACTCCGCTTTTGTTTCAGGAAATGTTTACTATGACATCTTGGACATGCATGGTGGCGCTACAGTAAATGGTAACCTTATTAGAAATAAGGGCAAAGAACCACAAAAAATCGAAAATAAGTCATCTGCTCCTATAGAAAGCATCGATAAGAACGAAACAAACAAGAAGTTAATCTAGCATAAATTGTTATTTCTAACTTTTTTGTTATAATGTAGCCACTACAGAGACACAGAAATGGAAAATACAACTACAACAATCCAGGATATACAACCACTAATCTTTACAGATAGTGCTGCGGAAAAAGTGAAGGCACTAATTGAAGAAGAAAAAAATCCTGATCTTAATCTAAGAGTATTTATTACAGGCGGAGGTTGCTCAGGTTTTCAATACGGGTTTACGTTTGATGAGAAAATTCAAGACGGCGATGCTGAGATTGCGAAATGTGGCGTTAAGCTTCTTGTAGATCCAATGAGCATACAGTATCTAAGGGGCGCTGAAATTGATTATCAAGAGGGCCTTGAAGGCGCTCAATTTGTAATAAAAAATCCAAACGCTAAAACTACATGCGGTTGTGGCTCCTCCTTCTCAACATAAAAATATAAATGACAGACTCAAGCACGCACTTATATAGCCCTGGGCTAGTTGGCATAATCGCTACCGAATCATCTGTATCAAATATTAATGGTGAAAAAGGAATACTAAGCTATAGAGGCTATTCTATAGAAGAGCTTGCTAAAAAAAGTACATTTGAAGAAACTTCATACCTACTTTTATTTGGTGAGCTTCCTACAAAAGCTGAGTTAGAAGAATTCACGACTAAAGTTACAGAATACAGAGAACTACCGACTGACTTAATCAAAATCTTAAAATCACTACCCAAAGAAACAAAACCTATGGATGTCCTTCAAATGGCAGTCTCATCACTTGGTACATTCTACAATCTTGAAGTTAGTCCAGAAATGGTCAAAGGAAAAAAATATAATAAAGATTATTTTATGAATACCTCAGCAGCTTTAATTGGCGCATTAGGCTCTATAGTTGCTGCGTGGCACAGAATAAGGAGTAATCAAGATCCTATTTCTTCAAACCCAGAATCAACGTATGCAGAAAACTTTTTACTTATGTTAGGCGCTGAGAAGATCACACCTCTTATGACAAGAATTATGGATGCTACATTAGTGCTTCATGGAGAGCATACTATCAATGCATCAACTTTTACGGCTATGGTAACCTCATCTACCTTAGCAAATGCATCACAAGTGGTTGCTTCAGCAATTGGTTCATTGTCAGGCCCACTTCATGGTGGTGCTAATGAAAAAGTAGTATCGATGCTTTCTAAGATTGATAGCAAAGATGATATCAGACCATGGCTTGATGATACTCTTAAAGCTAAAAATGTTGTCTGGGGTATGGGACACAGAGAGTACTCAGTAAAAGACCCAAGGGCAAATATCTTAACAGACATGGTTCAAGAACTTTTTAATGAGAGAGAAGGCGGGGTTACTGATATCTTCGAAAAAGCGATAGAGCTGGAAAAAGCTTGCGAAGAAAAATTAGCACACAAAGGCGTATATCCTAATGTAGATTTCTATTCTGGAATTTTGTACAAAGAAATGGATATCCCAACAGATATCTTTACTCCTATTTTTGCGATGTCACGCGTGTCAGGATGGCTTTCTCACTGGATAGAACAAATCCAAGACAATAAAATCTTTAGACCCACTCAAAATTATGTTGGATCTGATGACCGCGACTACACAGATATTAGCGGTAGATAGTTCCAAGTTTTCTACTACATCTAGCCCCTGTCAAATAAGCTTTTGGAATTGATTTTCCTTGATCTCTCTTCATAGCAAGCCATGCAAATGCAGAAGATTCTAAATTTTTATAATTAAAATTACCAGGTATAGATTTTGTCTCTGTTAGTCCAGTTCTTTTAAGTATTTCTTTTTTAATAAAAGTATTTCTAGATCCACCGCCTGCAAAAAAAATATATTGAGAATCAAGATGACTTGAATTGATAGCATCGGAGATACTAATGATGGTGAGTTGAGATACTGTTGCAATTAGCGTATTTTTGTTTGTCAATTTAAACTTATCTTTGAATTTTGTAAGCCATTTTAAGTTAAACCTTTCAAAGCCAGTACTTTTAGGAATTGCTTGGTCAAAAAATTTATCCGATAACATAGCAACTAGAGCTTCATCATTTATTTTGCCTTTTTTAGCTAGCAACCCATTTCTATCATAGGGAACATTGAAGTACCTATTGGAAATTAAATCAATAAGATAGTTAGCTGGTCCAGTATCATAAGCCATTAACTTATTGCCTGATTTATATGTCCAATTTGCAAAACCCCCTAGATTTAAAATATTTATAAAAGGTTTTTCTTTTAATGAAATATATTCATGGAAGTATGGCGCTAATGGAGCACCCTGGCCACCGGCTTTCATATCAGATAACCTAAAATCTCCTATGACTTTAAAGTTAGTCTTGGCTGCAATTATTTTTGGATTGCCTAATGTTTTCGATATACATTTATTAGGATTATGTACTAGCGTGATACCAGGATAACCAATGGCTTTTATTTTATTTACTTTGCTGAAAATTATAAATTTCTGTAAACAAATAATAATAAAGTTAGTTACTTCTTTATCTGTCTCGTTAAATAATGATGAATTATTAGGTTTTGTTTTACATAGATTTATTTTGTTTTTAAGTTTCTGATTAATGCGATATGATTTGAAAGTTTTTAGTTTTTTTACTTTTTCAAAGCAACACAAAGAGAAGTCTAGAGAGTCTAGACTTGTCCCGCACATAATTCCTATATAATTTTCTGGCATTTCAATATCAAAGTATATTCATATATTATATAGTTTAGCTAGATATAATGAAAAATATTAACGAACAACTAAAAGTTATCAAACAAGGTACAGCTGAGATTATTCAAGAAGCTGAACTCATAGAAAAACTAAAAATAAAGAAGAAACTCATTGTAAAGGTAGGACTTGATCCTACCATGCCAGATATGCATCTTGGACATACAGTAGTTATTAATAAATTGCGCCAGTTTCAAGAACTAGGACATAAAGTTGTTTTTCTTATTGGAGATTATACAGCTTGTATAGGCGATCCATCTGGAAGAGATATTACAAGACCAGCTGTTGATCCTAAAACAATCAAGCAAAATGCTAAAAAGTTTCAAAAAGAGATCTTTAAGATACTTGATAAAGAAAAAACAAAAATCAGCTTCAACAGCGAATGGCTGGGAAAACTCAAAGGGTTAGATTTAATAGAACTTGCATCTCACTATACTGTTGCAAGAATGTTAGAAAGAGATGATTTTGATAAGAGATTCAAAGTAGAAAAAAAACCAATAGCTATTCACGAATTTTTATATCCACTTTTGCAGGCAAAAGACTCTGTAGAGCTTAAAGCGGATGTTGAGCTTGGAGGTACGGATCAAAAATTCAATTTATTATTGGGCAGGAAGCTTCAAGAAGATCATAAAATGAAGCCGCAAATTTGTATCATGATGCCAATATTAGAAGGGCTAGATGGTGTTAAAAAAATGTCGAAATCTCTTGATAATTATATTTCCATAAGTGATGAAGCAAATGATATGTTTGGCAAAGTGATGTCTATTAGTGATGATTTAATGTGGAGGTATTATGAACTATTAAGTTTTCAAGATTTAGATAAAATCCACTCATCTCATAAAGCTTGTAACAATGATGAAATGAATCCAAGAGATGTAAAAATAGATCTAGCATATGAATTAGTTGAGCGCTTCCACGGAAAGAAAAAAGCAAAGGAAGCTAAAGATAATTTCATCGGAAGATTTCAAAACAAAGATATAACAAAAGATATTCCAGATGTTGAAATTGATTCAGAAGGAACTGAATTAAAAATAATTGACCTTATTACTCATAAACTTAAGGCTATTGCTAGCACCTCTGATGCCAGAAGACTGGTTAGTCAAAATGCAATTAAAATTGATACAAAACCTATTGTAGATATCAACTATGATTGCAATAAGCATAAAAAATTTCTCCTACAAATTGGTAAAAAGAAAGCTTACAAAATTTCTATAAAATAACCCAGATAAACCCAATAAAACACTAGGTGAAACCCCTAAACCTATGTATAATTTCATTCACTGTGCTCATAGTGAGCACAACCTATTCGATCTATAAAAATTTGGAATGATTTGTGCGTAGTGCCTGTATTTTACTCACTAAATATATTGCAGCAATTAAAGCTGCTTAAAAAAATTAGTCTATTAAGACTTAAAATTATATAAAGTGAAGAGTTTGATACTGGCTCAGATTGAACGCTGGCGGAATGCTTAACACATGCAAGTCGTGCGGTAACACTTCGGGTGACGAGCGGCGGACGGGTGCGTAACGCGTGAGAATCTACCTTTTAGTGGGGGACAACTCGGGGAAACTCGGGCTAATACCGCATATGTCCTACGGGATAAAGCAGGGGACCTTCGGGCCTTGCGCTAAAAGATGAGCTCGCGTGAGATTAGCTTGTTGGTGAGGTAAAGGCTCACCAAGGCAACGATCTCTAGCTGGTCTGAGAGGATGATCAGCCACACTGGGACTGAGACACGGCCCAGACTCCTACGGGAGGCAGCAGTGGGGAATATTGGACAATGGGGGCAACCCTGATCCAGCAATGCCGCGTGTGTGATGAAGGCCTTAGGGTTGTAAAGCACTTTCACTGGTGAAGATGATGACGGTAACCAGAGAAGAAGCCCCGGCTAACTTCGTGCCAGCAGCCGCGGTAATACGAAGGGGGCGAGCGTTGTTCGGAATTACTGGGCGTAAAGGGCGCGTAGGCGGTCTTTTAAGTTAGGCGTGAAAGCCCCGGGCTCAACCTGGGAACTGCGCTTAAGACTGGAAGACTAGAAAACGGAAGAGGGTAGTGGAATTCCCAGTGTAGAGGTGAAATTCGTAGATATTGGGAAGAACACCAGTGGCGAAAGCGGCTACCTGGTCCGATTTTGACGCTGAGGCGCGAAAGCGTGGGGAGCAAACAGGATTAGATACCCTGGTAGTCCACGCCGTAAACGATGTCTGCTAGATGTCGGGGGGTTGCCCCTCGGTGTCGCCGCTAACGCATTAAGCAGACCGCCTGGGAAGTACGGTCGCAAGATTAAAACTCAAAGGAATTGACGGGGGCCCGCACAAGCGGTGGAGCATGTGGTTTAATTCGAAGCAACGCGCAGAACCTTACCA
>ERZ802822.1289-NODE-1289-length-15929-cov-9.594815_pt1 | contig 15929 bp, 18 predicted proteins | sample MGYA00345649_ERZ802822 | MGnify/ENA primary metagenome ERZ802822 (study PRJEB30503, sample SAMEA104212359) | marine metagenome | biome: Westerlies Biome; feature: [SRF] surface water layer (ENVO:00010504) within the epipelagic zone...; material: water...
AAAATCTCCAGCGACTACAATAGGAAACTTTGGATCAATTTGAGGTCCTGAACAAACTTTTGTTACCATAGCATATTTCCAAATATGTAAACTATGAAAATTAATTTTTATATTTGGTTCTAATTGATAAATAGCTTTCTCTATTTCCTGGAAGATTTCATCTTTAAGTAACATTTTATCTTTATTTATATTTTTATTTGAATATTCTCCTTTAGTTTGAGCTGTCCAAAACCGCAAATTACTACCAGCAGCCATCCAACTTAACACACCTTGTTGATTATAATATTCAAAAAAATAGGGAATATTTTTAGGTTTCTCATCAAAGATAAACATTAGTGCAATGCATGCATCGTAAGAAGCAGTCTCAAGAGTTTTTTTTAAAATTGGAAATTTCTTCATTAAGTCTAAATTTTGTGGTGCTGGAAGAGTTGATATTACAGCATCGTATGTCGCCCAAATATTGTTTCTGTCGTTAAATACACTTATCTTTTCGTTGTGAGGTTTTAAATGGGTAACTTTGACATTTTGAGTAATACTTAGATTTTGGGATAAATTCATTAGAAAATCTCTCATAGATTTAAAACCTCTGTATCTTGGAGGTGAAAAATTTCCATATTCCATAATATATCCTTTATTTATTCCATTTTGGATAACTTTTTGGAAACTGTGTGATTTGGCAGTAAAAAATTGTGCACCATGAAAAAAGTAATTTGAATTATCTTTACTTTTAATGCTTCTAGTTCCTATTCTTCCTCCTATGAAATTACCTTTATCAATTATATTTGACTCAAAACCAAAAGATTTTAACTTTAATGATGAAGATATTCCTGCTATTCCTGATCCAATAATTAGGATTTTTTTCGACATTTGGGTCCTTTCATTAAAATAGTATCTTATAGGATTAACACATAATATGGATAATTTTTTTGTAAAATCAGAGTTTGTTTTAGAAAAATTTAAATTTGAAGAGAATTTTGAAATGCCATCTGTCAAGAATATGAACGCAGAAAATGTAATAAATGTTTACGAAGGTATGCGTAATTTTTTTCCTAATTATCAGGAAAATAGTCATAATACAACTGTAGCTCCAAAATTAAAAAATATTTTAGATGAATTTGAGGCATTGTTACTTGATGCGTTTGGAGTTTTAAATGCTGGCGCTACATTGGTACCTGGAATTGTTAAAACGTTAAATATAGCTCGAGAAAAAAACATTACGCTTTTAGTAGTAACAAATGGTGCAAGCAATAATTCATATAAAAAAAGAGAGCAACTTTCTTCCTTAGGTTTAGAGTTTTCAGATGAAGAAATAATCTCGAGCAGAGAAGCCGCCGAAATATTCCTATCATATAATCAGCCAGAAGGACCTTTGGGTGTTATGGGCAATATAGGGGATGACTTCAATATACCCAATCTAAATTGTGTTCCACTTGAACAAGATTATTCAATGTTTGAGGAAATGAACTCATTTATTTTATTAGGCACCCTCCAATGGGATACTGTATGGCAAGAGTTATTATTTAATTCATTAAAAGAAAATCCTAGACCATTATTTGTTGCTAATCCAGACTTGGTTGCTCCTCACGAAGAAAAGTTTAGTATAGAGCCTGCATATTATGTGTCACACCTAATTAAAAATGGAATTCATCTCCCATTTTGGTTAGGTAAACCTTTTCCAACAATTTTTGAACTTGCTATGAATAGAATTAATGAATTATCTGGCAGGCACATACCTTTATCTAAAATTGGTATGGTTGGAGACACTCTGCATACTGATATATTAGGCGCAAATAGTTTTGGTTTAAAATCAATTTTAATGACTAAACATGGCTTACTTAAAAATGTGAATGTTGGGAAAATGATAAAACGTACTAATATTATTCCTGATTATATTGTCGAAAGTCCCTAATCAATGAAGAGTTACTCAATTGATGATTTAAGTTTCCAAAAGGTTTGTTTTTCTTACGATGATAAACTTAATACAAATGAAATTTTAAATAACTTTAGTTATAAAATCAAAAAAGGAAAATTTACAAGTATTATAGGTCCTTCTGGGTCAGGAAAAACGTCTTTGCTAAAATTAATTTCTGGTATTACTAAATGTAAAAAAGGTGAAATTAGATTCGAAAACGAAATAATTAAAAAAAAATCGATTGATATCAGTTTAGTACAGCAAAGTGCTGCTCTTATGCCTTGGTTGAATGTTTACCAGAATATTGAGTTAGGAAATATAAATAAAAGAAATAAAAAATTTAATAAAATTAACAAAATTGTTAAAGATTTAGGTTTGCAAGAATATACAAACTTCTTCCCTTATCAATTATCAGGCGGTTTATTACAAAGAGTTGCAATTGCGAGAGCTTTACTATTTAGACCTAAATTATTACTTTTAGATGAGCCTTTTGCTGCTCTAGATAATTTAAGTAGAGAAATTATATCAGCCGAACTTATTTCAATTATTAAAAAAGAAGCCATTACAGTTATCATGGTTACACACTCAATAGAAGAAGCAGCATTACTGAGTGATGAAGTTTTAGTCACTGGATTGGCGCCAATAAATGTTATTAAAAGTTTTATTCCACCTAAAAGTAAAAATTCTGAATCTTGGCAGAAATTAGGACTTAGAAAATCATTGGAAAATAAATCTTTTTATAATTATATAAAGTCAATAAGAGATACTTCTTACCAAGCTTTAAAAGGAAATTAAATCTTGAAACATAAAAATAAAACAATTTTAGTTACTGCATCCGCTAAAAGATTAGGAAAACTTATAGCGACTGATTTAGTTAAAACAGGATGGGGTGTAGCCATTCATTACAACAAATCAAAACAATTAGGAGAAGAAACTGCAGATGAATTGTTAAAAATTGGAGGCAAAGTATCTTTACATCAAGCTGATTTAACAATTCCTTCAGATATTGAAAGACTAATTAAAGACCTAGAAGAACAAGATTCAATTTGGTCTGGATTAATAAACAATGCTGGTTATTTTAATTATGACAGTGGTATTAATTTTGATGCCAAATCTCTTCATAATCATATGTCGGTAAACTTTACTGCACCAGCAATTTTGACACAAGCTCTAGCAAAATATACCTTTAATATTCAGAAAATAATAAAAAATACTCAGGGTTTTGTAATTAATATAATTGATGCAAAAATTTTTGGACTTAATCCAGATTATTATACTTATACATTATCAAAACAAGCTATGTATGGTCTTACAAAAATGTCTGCACTAACATATTCATCTTGTTTAAGAGTAAACGGTATAGCTCCAGGTATTACCTTATTAGCCCCTGGACAGGATGAAAAGGCATTTAAAAAATCTCATAAGAAAAACTTATTAAAGTCATCGTCTTCAGTTAAAGAAATTTTAAATACTATTCAACTTATAATTCACTCTAAATCAATGACTGGGCATGTAACACTTCTTGATGGAGGAGCGCATCTTGCTCCACCTAGAAGGGATGTTGGCTTATAATATGGACGATAAAATGAAAGCTAGAAAAAGAAAAATATTTATTAATAACTTGATCCTGATTGCTTCAATCGGTGTTTATGAAAAAGAAAAAAAAAATAAACAAAAAATAATAGTCAACTTAGAAATATTACTTACTAATAATACTGAGCCTCTAAGTGACAATTTGGAAGAAACCCAAGATTATAGTCAGTTTAGAAAATGTGTAACGGACATAGTTCAGAGTGAACATTTTGATTTACTTGAAATTTTAACTAAGAAAATATACGCGGTTATTTCTAAAAACGAATTTGTTCTTGGAGTAAAGGTAAATATATCTAAACCCGATATTTTTGAAAATTGTGAAGTTGCGTATGAATTATCTAGTATTTAAAAATCATCTTTTTGTAACCTCATGGTTCTAAATGACTCATTAGGATCACTTGTTTTTAAACCAACAGAATTTATTAATTTTTGATCATCTGCTCTCAAAAAAGGGTTAATATTTTTTTCCTTACCTAATTCAAAAGGTATTGTTGGCAGTTGTTTCTCTCTTTTATTTTTTATTTCTATAATAGCTTCTTTTAATAATTGATTATTAGGATCTATGTGGTTGGCAAATTTTGCATTTGAAGATGTATATTCATGGCCGCAATATACCAATGTATCATCAGGTAAAGTCCTCAGTTTAATTAAGCTTGACCACATTTGGTCCATTGTACCTTCAAAAACTCGTCCACAACCAAGATAAAACATTGTATCACCAGAAAACAAACATTTTTCATCTGCCATGTAAAAACATACATGACCTAAAGTGTGACCAGGTGTGTGAATGACTTTGGTTTTTGTCCCTGCAATATTAATCAAATCGTTATCTGAAACATAAACGTCTATATCAGATATCCGGTTTTTATCATATATTGGGGCAATTAACTTAGATTTATATATATTTAAAAGTTCGGCATTACCACCAATATGATCATGATGATGATGAGTGTTGATTATTTCGTCTAAATGCCAATTCCTTGTTTTTAAAAATTTTATTACTGGGGCTGATTCTCCTGGATCTACCACACTTGTAAGATTTTTTGACTCATTTCGTATCAAGTAGATATAATTATCAGAAAAAGCGTCAATTATGTTGATTTCAATCATTTTTAACCACATAAATAAAAAATTTAAAAACTTCACTTAATAAATTACAATATTCCACTTATTAATATAATCAAAAAGTTTATTTTATTTTATTAAAGTATATATATATGGATAAATATTAAAGGATTAAAATGAGTAATATTGTTTTAGATGATCTAAGATCAAAGATTGATGAAATTGATACTAATTTATGTCAATTGATAAAAGAGAGACAATCTTTAGCTTCAAAGATTATGAGTGCAAAAAAAGGTAGTTTTCCTTTTGATCCAAAAAGAGAAGAAGAATTAATAAAAAAACTAGTTAATCTAGGTTTAGACAAGTTTTTAGTCGAGAAAGTTTGGCGTCAAATTATTTCATCTAATTTATCAATGCAAAAAGTTCTTAAAATTGGAGTTGCAGGAAATGATGATGATATTAAATCAGCTTATTTAGGACATTTTGGCAACTACTTTAAAACCACTTACTTTTTGAGTGTTGTAAGCTTGTTGGCATCGTTAGACAAAAAAGACATTGAACTTGGATTTATAGATAGTGAAAGTATTAATAAACTTAAAAATCAGACTGAAATTAAAGTTAATTTTGACATTTTAGCAAACGTACCACTTTATAAAAATGCCAATCAAAAAGATTATAATATTATTAAACTTAAGACGGAAAAACCATAAGGTATTTTTATGAATAACCCAACTGCTAAAGCAAGTATTGAAAACTTACAAACTTACAAACCAAATTTTGGTAAAAGCAAAATAAATAATTTGATTAGATTATCTGCGAATGAAGGTGCTTTGGGTACATCTTTAAATGTTATAAAGGTAATTAAATCCTTTACTCAGAATTTAAATAGATACCCGCCTCAAGTAAGTGATGACTTAATAAGTGCAATAGCAAAGAGATATTTTCTTGATAAGAGAAAAATTATTTTAGGAAATGGGTCTGATGAATTAATATCAATAATTACGCAAGCTTTTTTGGACACTTCAGATGAGGCTATTTATACAGAATTTGGATTCCTTCAATTCCCTCAGGCTATTTCAGTTGCGGGTGCAAAGGGTATTGTAGCAAAAGATGTTAATTTTACAGCAAATGTAGATAATATCCTTTCTAAAATTAATAAAAAAACCAAACTAATATTTTTAGCTAATGCTAATAATCCAACTGGTACTTTTATTCCAAAAGAAGAAGTGATTAGGTTACATAAATCAATCCCCTCCAATATATTGCTGGTTTATGACGCAGCTTATTCAGAATATATAACTAATAATGATTATTTTGACGGAAGTAGTTTAGTTGACCAACATAAAAACGTGATAATGTTAAGGACATTTTCTAAGTTGCACGGGTTAGCTTCTCTTAGGTTAGGATGGGGATATTGCTCTGAATATATTTTGAATAATCTTATGAAGGTAAGAGGACCGTTTAGTGTAAATACTGCTGCTATGTTAGCAGGAATTGCAGCTATAGAAGACATAGATTTTCAAGAACAATCTGTTGCACATAATCTCAAATGGATGCGCTGGTTTGAAAAAGAATTAAAATTATTGAACTTAGATTTTCAAATATCCGTTACTAATTTTTTATTGGTTAAATTTCCAGACGACATTCATAATAGTGCACAAAATGCAGAAAAGTTTTTAGCTGAGCAAGGTATATTAGTTAGAGGAATGAACGCGTATGGTTTATCTAATTATTTAAGAGTTTCTATTGGCAATGAAGAGGAAAATATTATTTTTATAAACGCATTAAAAAGCTTTTTAGATAACTAAAAATGAATTTAAATTTTAAAAAAATTTCAATTATAGGTTTAGGATTAATTGGAACTTCAATTTTACATGCAATTAAGGCCAAAGAAGAAGATGAAGTTATAACCTTTGCATATGATATTAACCCTAATCATAGAGAAATAGTGATGCAATTGAAAATTGCATCTTTTGTGTGTGATGATATTCAAGATGCTGTAAAAGAGGCTGATTTAGTAATTCTTGCGGTACCTGTAGGTGCAATGAAAACAGTTGCTAGCTTGATAGCACCATTTCTTAAAAACAACACCATAGTTACTGATACTGGTTCAACTAAAGGATCGGTTATAAGTGATGTCAACCCTTACTTGTCTAATAATGTTTATTTTATACCATCACATCCACTAGCAGGTACTGAGTATTCTGGTCCAAAATCAGGTTTTAGTTCTTTATTTGAAAATCGGTATTGGTTAATAGTTTACGATAAGCAAACTAATGAGACAAAAAAGTTAATCAAATTCTTTGAAAAACTAGGCTCAATTGTAGAAATTGTTAACACAGAATATCATGATAGAATTCTTGCTATTACTTCTCATTTACCCCACCTAATTGCTTATACTATTGTTGGAACAGCGTCTGATCTTGAAACTGATCTTAAAAACGATGTAATTAAATTTTCTGCATCGGGTTTTCGAGATTTTACCCGAATAGCGTCCTCAGACCCTATAATGTGGAGAGATGTTTTTCTTAACAATTCAGATGCAGTTTTGGAAATGATTCAAAGGTTTAACGAAGATTTATCAGACTTACAAAAAGCAATAAGAAAAAAAGATGGAGACAAGTTACACTCTTTTTTTTCAAGAACAAGGTCAATTCGAAAAAAGATAATTGATGCTGGGCAAATTTAATAAAATTATCAAATTCTTTTTATTTTTATTCTTAGGTTAGCAATAAGGAATTTGAAATATTCAGAAAAAATTAGAGAGAAAGTTTCAAAGGAATTCAACCAATTATTTATGTTATGCTTTTTTGGGGTAATAGGATATGTGACAATTTTTAAATCTGGCATTCTATTTCTAAATTCAAGGAAAGCCCTCGGCATATGATAATTACTAGTGATTAATATAAATTCTTTAATATTATTTTTTTTAACCCATTTTAGTGTTTCATATGCATTTGAATAAGTGTTTGTAGAAATACTATCAAGTTCAACACAACATTTAATTAAATTTAAATCAAAATTAAAATTCATTTTTTTTTCTAAGCTCAACTTTGTAAAACCTTTACCTGTTCCACTAACAAGTATTTTATTGTCAAATTTAGAAGCTTGTTCAAATTTATTAATTATTTTTAAACCATCTTTAATTCTGTTAGTACCGCCAGTTAAAATAACAATATTTGAACTATTTCCACTGATATATTTAACAGTTGATAAGATTTTTTCTTTATACTCAATTAATCCGATGGAAAAATACGTTAAAATCGAAGTTATTAAAATAATAAAACTAGTTTTAAAAATAGATGATAACATATATAGAATCATTGTAATTTATTTTTAAACATGTTGGCAAAAAAATATATGTTAGTATACAATAATCATTCATCTCTAACCCTTTTAAGGATTTATTTATGCTTCAAACATGTAATTCATGTGGCACAGTATTTGATATTGATGAAACCATCTTATCGAAAAAAATCCAATGGCTTAGATGTAGTATTTGTAATGAAAAGTGGAGTGTTTCCTCAACTTTTCTTAAAAAATTTGATCAACATAAAATTATAGATAAAGAAAAATTAGCATCACCGAGTCCTATATATAAAGATAAATCTGAACAAGTTAAATATGAACTAGCCTCTATAAAATCAGCAGTAGAAGATAAAACAAAAAACATGTCTAAAAATAATCCTGTTTTAGAACAAAAAAATAAAAGTGTTTCTGAAATAGCTTCAGAACTATCAGTTTCTAAACTTAAAACAGATGATGAAAATCAAGCTAAACCTAAAAACAAAGTTAAAATCAAAAAATTCTCTAAAAAAGATAATTTTCTTCCATTAATTTTGTTAATAATAATTGCAATATTTTCTGCAGCACTTTTTTTTAGATCTACTTTATTAAGTTATAGCTTTTTATATTTTCCAAAATATACGTCTAATTACGAATCAAAATTTAATGAACTATTCTATTTTATTAAACTACCAATTTTAGCGGAGCTAAATCATCTAAGCATGATAAATTTTGTTGCAACATTTCAAAATCAAAAAGTTAAATTTTCGGGAACAATTAAAAATACTTCCAATAGACCAATATTAATTCCTAGAGTAAAGATTTTAGCTGTAAGAGAAGATAGAAAAATTATATTAGAAAAGGTTTTAAATTTAAAAGACAAAATAATTATGCCTTTATCGGAGATAAAATTCAGTGAAGTATTAGAAATGCAACTTAAAAAAGAAAATGTAACTGTAAAGGCAACTTTATTAAAAAAGATTTCTGATCTCTAATCAAATTCAATTATTTTTTCTTTAGAAATAATATCTTTTATTGTTTCATTTTTTTTAATCTGAAAATCTTTTTCATTATAAACCATAATTTCTATCGCATCTTTTCTTGCATTATAGTTAGATCTCATTACTGATGAATAAGCACCAGTTGTTCTAATAGCTAATAAATCATTGCCTTCAACCTCATTTATTTGCCTATCCAAAGCTAAAAAATCTCCAGTTTCACATATCGGCCCAACTATATCGGCAACAACTTTATGTATACTTGTTTTCTTAATTGGTTCAATTTCGTGATATGCATCATATAAAGTAGGTCTAATTAAATTATTCATAGCTGCGTCAACAATAATAAAATGTTTATCTTTGGTTTTTTTATTTCTTATTACTTTGGTAATTAACACTCCTGCTTCGGCAATTAGGCTTCTTCCTGGCTCAAAACTTAATTGATAACCAGAGTCTTTAAATAAATCTAAAATAATCTTTTTATAGCTTACAAAGTCTGGTTTTAGACTATTATCATAATGTATTCCAATTCCACCACCTAAATCTAAAGTAGGTACTTTATAACCATTAAATTTCAGATCATCAGCAAGTTCTTTAAGATTTAAATATGCTTGATAAAAAAAATTAAAATCAAAAATTTGTGAACCTATATGAACGCCTAAGCCAATGGGATTAATATATTCTAACTGATGAAGTTTTTTATAAATTGATTTCACGTTTTGTAAGTCAATTCCAAATTTAGTTTCTTTTTCTCCTGTTGATATTTTCTTATGAGTTTTAGGAGCTATATCAGGATTAACTCTTAGACAGATATTAGCTGTTATCTTAAGCCTAGAAGAAATTTCAGAAATATCATTTAGTTCTTCTTCTGATTCTATATTAAATTGTAAAACATTATTTTTTAGAGCAATTTCTATTTCATCTTTATCTTTACCAACGCCAGAAAATATTATTTTTTGTGGGGAAATTCCAGCTGCAACACATTTTTCAAATTCTCCGATTGAAACTATATCTGCTCCACAACCTAATTTTGCGAAGTAGCTTATAATACTTAGTGCGTCATTTGCTTTAACAGCATAATGAATATTTCCTTTTACTTCCTTTATGGTTTCTAAAAATACATTATAACGTTCTTTCATTAGACTCGCATCATATATAAATAATGGAGTCCCATATTTTTCAGCTAAAGAACTTATTTTAATTCCTTGAACATTAAGATCATAATTTTCATCTCTATAAAAACCAATTTGTCTCATGAGTAATTCTAATTTTTTGAAATTGTTTGTGAAGGTTTTAGTGGAGCGTTTTTTCTTCCGCATCCATTAAAAGAAATCATTGAAAAAAATAAAATTATTAAGATTATAGTTTTAAACTTCATATTTTTAATCCTTTAAAAATCTTTCTTTTGCTTTTTTAATTGCTTGTAAAACATTGTCTGGAGCAGTTCCACCATAAGAAGTTCTTTTAGAAACAGAGCTTTCTATCTTAAGAATATCCAAAATCGTAGTTTCAGCATTTGGAATTATAGTTTTAATTTCTTCTATTGTTAGATTTTCTAGTGTGGACTCTTTTTTTTCAGCTAACATTACAATCTGTCCAGTCAAATGATGAGCATCTCTAAAAGGTATTTTTAATTCTGTAACTAAATAATCAGCTAGATCAGTTGCAGTAGGGAAGCCTTTTTGAAGGGCCTCCATCATTTTATCTGGAATAGGCTCGAGACTTTTAATCATTCCTTCCATATTGATAATGCACGATTCAATAGTTTTAGCAGTATCAAATACTGGCTCTTTATCTTCTTGCATATCTTTCCCGTACGTCATAGGAAGGCCTTTTAGTACTGTCATTAGGCTAAGTAAATTGCCAAATATTCTTCCAGGTTTAGCTCTTATCAATTCAGCGGCATCAGGATTTCTTTTTTGAGGCATGATACTTGATCCAGTAGTATAGCTTTCTGGCAATTTAATAAAATTAAAGCTATCTGAAGACCAAATTACTAATTCTTCAGCTAATCTAGATAAGTGAATAGCTACTAGGGATGAAACAGACATAAATTCAATAGCAAAATCTCTATCTGATACAGCATCCATAGAATTTTCCGTTGGTTTGCTAAAATTAAGTTTTTGTGCAACAAAATGCCTGTCAATTGGATAACTGGTCCCTGCTAATGCTGCAGAACCTAATGGCAACTCATTTAATCTTTTTCGACAGTCACTTAATCTACCTCTATCTCTTCCAAGCATTTCCACATAGGCTAACAAATGATGTCCAAATGTTACAGGTTGTCCAACTTGTAGATGAGTATATCCAGGCATCAAAAGATCGTAATAAAGTTCTGATTTTTCAATGAGAGTTTGTTGTAAGCTTTTAAGACTTAGTTCAATTTGGTCTATTCTTTTTCTTAACCATAACTTAATATCAGTAGCAACTTGATCATTTCTTGATCGAGCGGTATGTAATTTTTTTCCAGCCTCACCAATTATTTCAATTAATCTATTTTCAATATTCATATGAATATCTTCTAATTCTAGTGAAAAATTAAACTCACTATTGGATATTTCTAATTCTATTTGTTTTAAGCCTGATACAATTAATTCTAATTCATTTTTCGAAATAATCTTTTGTTTTGAAAGCATCTCAGAATGGGCTATGGATCCTTCAATATCTTCAATATATAAATTCTTATCAAATTGAATAGAAGAATTAAACTCTTCCATTAGTTGATTAGTAGAACTAGAAAATCTTCCGCCCCATATTTTACTATTACTTTTTGTCATTTTTAATCTATATTGAATTTCTACAAATCATTACTTCAGATCAATCTTAATATGAATACATCAAAATTTAAAAAAAAAATATTATTATTATTATACTTTTTAATTTTAAGTAATAATACTGTTGCTGCCGAATATATAGAAAAACTTAGAGAACAAATACAATTCCCAACATTCACTGTTTTTGATAGTAACGAAAAGCCAATAATTTTACAGTTAAATAAAGATCCAAATAAAAATGGATATATAGTAAATTTTTGGGCTACTTGGTGTGTTCCTTGTAAAAAAGAACTTCCGGATCTTAATTTATTAGACCAAAAACTTGAAAAATATAAAATCGATGTGCTCACGATTTCTATAGATAAAAAAAATATTAAAGATCAAATAAAATTTCTATCAAAAAACGGTGCGTCTGATTTAACTCATTTTTTTGATAAAAAAATGAATATTTTTAAAGCTATGAATTTAAGAGGAGTTCCTACAACTATACTAGTTGATAAAACTGGCTTAGTTGTATCAAAGCATGAGGGAATTTTAAAATGGTCAGAAGATGTTATAGTAAAAGAGATTGTACATTTACTTAATTAGCTTTTCCATTTCTGGTACGGCCTTAAATAAATCATCAGAAAGTCCATAATCAGATACTGTAAAAATGGGAGCTTCTTCATCTTTATTTATAGCGACTATTACCTTACTATCTTTCATACCTGCTAAATGTTGTATTGCCCCAGAGATACCTGCTGCAATATATAAATTAGGTGCGACTACTTTACCAGTTTGCCCTACCTGCCAGTCATTTGGAACGTAACCAGCATCAACAGCGGCTCTGCTCGCTCCCATCGCAGCGCCTAGTTTATCAGCTAATTTTTCAAGAACTTGAAAATTTTCGCTGGATCCTAGTCCTCTTCCACCTGAGACAACTATATCAGCTGCAGTTAACTCTGGACGCTCATTTTTTGAAAGTTCTGAACTGATATATTTTGCTAAGTCAGTGTTTTTAGCAGGGTCAAGAGAAACTGTTTTAACCTGTTTGTCAGTTAATAGAGCTTTTTCAAAAGCTGTAGTTCTTACAGTTATAATTTTACAAGCATCACTACTTTTACATGTTGCAATAGCGTTACCAGCATATATAGGCCTTTTAAAAGTTTCATGATCAATAATTTCAGTTATATCTGGAATTATCATTACATCTAACAATGCAGCTAAGCGTGGTCCAGTATTTTTTCCATTTGCCGTACTCGCAAACAAAATATGAGTGTAATTTTTTGCAATTGACTGAATTAAAAGAGCTATATTTTCTGCCAAAGGTGTTTCATAAATAGCATCATTTGAAAATATAACTTGATTAACGCCCTCAATTTTGCTTCCAGCTTCAACTACATCTTGGCAATTATAACCAATAACTAATAAATCTGTGTTTCCAATTTGTTTAGCAGCATTTACAGTATTTAAAGTTGCGGGTAATAAGTCAGTGTTATTATGCTCTGCTATAACAAGAATATTCATTTTTTTACCTCTAATTATTTATATTACTTTTGCTTCGTTTTTTAATTTATCTACCAACTCATCAACTGTTTTTAACATAATCCCGGATTGACGTTTGGCAGGTTCTTCAACTCTTAAAATCTCAAGCCTTTGTTCGATTTTTAAGTTGAGTTCATCAACTTGAATTTGATTTATGGGTTTCTTTTTTGCTTTCATAATGTTAGGTAAACTGGCATATCTTGGTTCATTTAATCTTAAGTCAGTACTAATAACTGCTGGTAGTGAAACTTCTATATTTTCTATACCTCCATCAACTTCACGACTTACGATTGCCTTTTCATCTGAAATATCAATTTTACTTGCAAAAGTAGCTTGAGGCCAACCTAGTAAAGCTGCAATCATTTGCCCAGTAGCATTCATATCATCATCGATAGCTTGTTTTCCTAAAATCAGTAGATGTATATTTTCTTTTTTGGCTATAGATGAAATAATTTTCGCAATATTAAGAGGTTCAAGATTATTAGTAGCTTCTACAAAAATTCCGGAGTCGGCACCCATAGCAAGTGCGTTTCTAATAGTTTCCTGTACTTGAGTTGACCCAATAGATATAGCAATAACTTCAGTTGCAATTCCTTTTTCTTTAAGTCTCAATGCTTCCTCAACTGCAATTTCATCAAAGGGGTTCATAGACATTTTTACATTATCTAATTCCACGCCAGAATTATCACTTTTAACTCTAACCTTAACGTTGTAGTCAACAACTCTTTTTACAGGTACTAAAACTTTCAAGCTAAGCTCCTTTTTAACATTAATACTTTATAAATTATTCTTGATTTAAACCTGGTATCCACAATATATCTCTTAATCCATTTTCATTCAAAACTCTACACAAAACAAATAATAAATCAGACAACCTATTTAAATAAGTTAATGATTTCATGTTAATTTCTTCTTCACTCGAAAGTAAGCTAGTATCTCTTTCTGCTCTTCTAGCAATTGTTCTTGAGAGATGTAATAAAGATGAAGCTTCGGAACCACCAGGTAGAATAAATGAATTTAGTGCTGTTAAATCTGCATTGTAATGATCTATTCTTTTTTCAAGTTTATCAATTTGGCTTTGTTTAATCCTAAGTGGTGGATATTTTTGTTTACCTTTTGATATAGGTGTTGATAAATCTGCGCCCAAGTCAAACAAGTCATTTTGGATTTCTTTAATTAAATCATTGATTTCAGATGATAAAGGACCTGAATCTTTTTTATTCAAACAAAAATAAACTAGGCCCAAAGACGAATTTAATTCATCTACTGATCCATATGCCTGTGGTCTAGATGAGTGTTTTGGAACTCTACTTCCATCTGTCAAACCTGTTGATCCATTGTCACCAGTACGAGTATAAATTTTATTTATTTTAACCATTATAATATCTCTTATACAACAACAGACAAACAAATATTAAAATAGCTACAGCTTGAAAAATAATCCTATATCGCATTAAAATATTACTATTGGACTTATTGTATTCACCGCCTCTGGCCATAGTTATCAATCCCCAAGCTAGTATAAGAACTACTAAGAACATTGATATAAACAATGTAATATTAAACCAGTCCACTAAAAAATTTCCCCTAATATATTATCAAAATTTTGTTTTTTATTATTATAGGCAGCCTTAACAGTATTGTGCATCAGGCAGGCAATAGTCATAGGTCCGACACCTCCTGGTACGGGAGTTATTTTTTTTGCAATATTTATTACTTTTCTAAAGTTTACATCACCAACAAGTTTAGTCTCATTTGCATTGGATTCTGAGTTAACAAACTGCAATCTATTTATACCTACGTCTATAATTATAGCATTATGTTTTACATATGTTTCGTCAACCATTTCAGGAATTCCTACCGCAGATATTAAAATATCTGCTTTTTTACAATGTTCTCGAAGATTTTTAGTTTTAGAATGGGTAATTGTCACAGAACAATTTGAAGCTAATAAAAGCGAGGCCATCGGTTTGCCAACAATGTTTGATCTACCAATTATTACAGCATTTTTCCCACTTAGTTCTTTCAATTCATTTTTTAACATGTAATAGCAACCTAATGGAGTACAAGGGACGAAATTGGGATCTCCCATAAATAGTTTGCCAAAATTAATTGGATGAAATCCATCAACGTCCTTCATTGGGTTAATGCTATGAATGATTTTTTTTTCTGAAATATGTACCGGTAAAGGAAGTTGAACAAGTATACCATCAATATTTTGGTCTTCATTTAGTTTTAAAATTTCATTTAATAAATTTGCTTCAGATACTTTGTTAGAAAGAATTACTTTTACAGATTTGATACCGTTTTTTTCAGCGGTATATACTTTATTTTTTACATATATTCCACTTGCAGTGTTGTCTCCTACTAATATTACAGCAAGACAAGGCTTTCTGTTAAATTTTTTATAGAAATTAGTACTTAAAGGATATACTTGCTTCAGAAATTTTTCAGAATATTTTTTTCCATCAATAATTTTTTTTATATTTTCCATAAGTGATATCTTATAGTCCTAATCTATAATCTTGAATTAAGTTCTTTATAAAACTTAGTAATAGAATTACGATTACTGGTGACAAATCAATTCCTGAAAGAGAAGGCATGTATCTTCTTATTTTTCCTAATAGAGGCTCATGTATCGATATTAGGGCACGAAAAATAGCATTTATGATTTTATTATAACTATTTATCATTTGAAATTGAATCAGAAGAGACATAACGACATATACAAATAGAGTGTATAAGTATAGGGTGATGATTTCATTTAATAATACTAAA
>ERZ802822.1290-NODE-1290-length-15911-cov-8.210054_pt1 | contig 15911 bp, 18 predicted proteins | sample MGYA00345649_ERZ802822 | MGnify/ENA primary metagenome ERZ802822 (study PRJEB30503, sample SAMEA104212359) | marine metagenome | biome: Westerlies Biome; feature: [SRF] surface water layer (ENVO:00010504) within the epipelagic zone...; material: water...
TGTCCATAATCCGCAGGCCACCATTCTTGCGACTCTGTCATTAAATCAGTTAAATCTTTCTTTAGCGCATAATAATCTAGTTTTTTAAATTCTTCTTTATAACTAAATTCAACACCCATAGGGCTTGAGCGCTTATCATGCTGGTGCAAAATGCCAATATTTAGCTGATTTGGCCACCAATCCTTATTCGTCCTAATCGTGCTACTATTGCTGGTAGCAGACCCGTGCATTACAGGGCATTTATCTAACTCATTCATATGGTATCTCCTAGTTTTGCTAAGCCACTCTATCAAGCGTTTTAATTGCGCCTGGCAGGTTTCGAGTTTGAATTCAGTATTATAATTCTAGGGATCCGTTACGCGATGTCAATCGGTTTAGAATGGTTTTAAAGTAATCCTTTATCACCTTATAAAAAACTTTAAGAAAAAAAGAATTAAACGGTTAAGGCAGAAAGCCAATCGCTAAATTTGAGGTTTAACCCGAATTGTTAGTTCCATTGATAAAGCCTCAAACCCATCTGGAAGTGACGGCAACCCTGCAATCGAAACAGCTTCTTTGTTGATATCGGTAAGTTCCCCTGTATTCACATTCAAAAAATGATGATGATAGGATAAGTTAGTATCAAACATAATCACATCATTTACCGCATTTACTTTTTTCAGTAACCCTGCTTTGTGAAACTGGTGAAGACAATTATAGATAGTCGCTAGGGCCATTTTTTGCCCTAATTCTCGTATTTGGAGTTGCAACCTATCTGCGCTTACATGCTGATGTTTGCCCGTAAATAATAAACGTCCAACACATATCCGCTGCTTTGTTGGTCGCAATCCAGCATCTTTCAGCACCTCAATGATTTTAGCATCACCCGACATAAGCCCAACATTATTATTTACACCTCTCAAACTTGATTTGAAGCATTAAGATTGTCAAGATATTTGATTATATGCATAAAAGCGTTTTCTAATTCTTCTCTGTTTGTAGGCCAGCTTGATGCAACCTATATGGATGTTGCAGATAAAAGCCAGATAAGAAATTTGGATAAGAACTTTGGATAAAAAATTTGAATGTTTTCAGACGATGTTTGTCCTATTACTGGGGTATTAAAATAGACGCCGTTATGCTACACTCTTTAATCTAATTCAAACGCAAGCAGACTCTATGAATCCTATTATTTCATTTTTAAAGCAACGTCGCTCTGTTATGATCCGCAACTTAAACCCGCTCCCACTGCCAGAGCGTGACCTATCTTCCATACTTGAATGTGGAACAAGAGTTCCAGATCATGGCATGTTAACGCCATGGCAGATTATTGTCATATCAGGCGAGCAACGCTTACAACTCGGCAAGTCTTGTTTGCGAGATGAATTTGCGCGGATAAATCCAGATGCAACAGAAGCTATGCTAGGGTTTGAAGAAAGCAGGTTTGCAAAAGCCTCTGCTGTTTTGTGCGTGATCTCAAAACCTGTTATGCATCCAAAGATTCCCCAGTGGGAGATGCATTTATCTGCTGGTGCCGTTTGTCAGAATTTACTCACAGCCGCGCTTGCCCTTGGATATGGCGCGCAGTGGGTCACGCATTGGTATTCTTACAATGATAAAATGATAACAACACTTGGCGGGAATCCTGATACTGACAAAATTGCAGGCTTCATTTATATTGGCGCAAAAACCAAACAACCAAACGAGCGTAATCGCCCTGATATATCTCAAATCGCATTGAGATATGGACAAGATATTAAGGAAGGCCAACGATTAAAATGAGTATATTTCTTCATCAACATGACCTACCCAGCGATATTAGCTTTGGCAAATCGGTTGCGATTGATACAGAAACAAGGGGATTAAAATTAACAAGAGATAGGCTTTGTCTCGTTCAATTATCTGATGGCAATGGAGAGGCGCATCTGGTGCAAATCTCTGCTGAAAAGCATAAAAGCCCTCACCTAGAAGCATTACTGCAGGACAAGACTGTGGAGAAGCTATTTCATTTTGCCAGATTTGATTTAGCAGTTTTAACCCGCGATGTCTGCGAAGTCTCAGGACCTATTTATTGCACAAAAATTGCATCGAAATTATCTAGAACCTATACAGACAGGCACGGATTAAAAGATTTATGTTCTGAATTACTATCGGTTGAATTGTCAAAACAACAACAATCATCTGACTGGGGCGCTGAGATACTAAGCGAGGCTCAGAAAAAATATGCCGCTAGTGATGTGTTATATTTGCATAGATTAAAAGCCAAATTAAATGAGCAACTCAAAAAAGAGGGCCGGTTGAATTTAGCCCATCATTGCTTTGATTTTCTAACGCATCGAATAATGCTGGATTTAGGCGGGTTTGAAGATTTAGATATTTTTCATCACTAGGTTTATTTAGGGTTTTAGAGGACGCTGTAACATAAGCCACAAAAGCAATGATGAATATCAGTCTAATATGCCAGAATTAGAATATGCCAGAATTAGGTAGAAAAAATACAAATGACACAAGAAAATAGTGACTCTGATGGCAATGCCAGCACTTCTGGAAACACCAGAGCTTTTGCAAGAAATTTAGCAAGCCTCTCTAAAATAAAGGCAGAAAGCAGCTCCAGAAAGCCTGGATTAAAGCGCTCATATCTGTTGTTAATTCCCTCTATTTTTATAAGCTTAGCTGTTGTCTGGTGGCTAAATTTCGTAGATCAGACTGGAAATATTGAAGTAAGCATTGAACAGGTATCACAAACTCAAGACGGCAATACCAAAATGACTGGCGCTCGATTTTCAGGAAGAACAGATGATGGTAAAAATTTTGAAATAACGGCCGAGGAGGCGGTAGATAATATGCCAAAGCAAGGGCTTATTCATCTCTTGAAACCAGATGGCACGATTTGGACTAAAAATGGAAGCATTATAAAAATAAACTCACTCGAAGCGATTTTAGATCAATCCAAGGAAACAACTCTATTTCAAGGAGCTGTTGAGATAAACCAAACCAAGCCAAAGGTGAATATTAACACCTCCGAATTATCAGTAGATTTGGTGAATAAAATTTATCATAGTAATCAGCCCGTTATTGTTGTGACTGAAAATATGAAGATTACAGGCGAAGATATGAGTATTAATCAAGAAAGCGGAACTATTTATTTTGGCGGTTATGCTAATCTTGTTATTATGGAAAACCAGCAGCCAAAACATGTCAGTAATCAAGAATAAGGGTGCCTGCAATGAATGGAACATTAAGACAGATATTCAACCATAAAACATATATTCTGGGGCTTGCTTTATGTATGTTCCTGTTCAAGCCCTTATGGGCAGAAAATTTAGAAATTGAAGCCTCCGGTTTTCTGGAATGGAACCAGGAGAACAAATCCTATATTGCCAAGGGAGATGCGATTGCAACCCAAGGTGAGCGCACCATACAAGCAGACGAAATTATCGCTTTTTATGAAAGCGAGGAAAACCGTGACATTACTAGAATTCAAGCAGCAGGCTCTGTGAAATTTAGCGATGTATCGGGCTCTGGCTATTCTGATAGGTTACATTATGAAATGAATACACAGACCGTTACACTTAATGGAAATGAGAATTATTTTGAATCCGAAGAATTTATCGCTCAATCATCCAATCAAATTCAATTTAATGAATTAAACGGTATTTTAAATCTACAAGATGATGCGATGATTTCAATCTCCGAAGCCAGAAAGATAGAGGCACAACGGCTAGAAATTGCGCTATCAGATGATGGCAACGTAACTACAATAAATGCCAAGGGAGATGTAAAATTAACCGAAGAAGCAGGCAGAATTGCCTATTCAGGCTCCGCATTTTATGAAGCTGAAAACGGCAATATGACCCTGTCCGATTCTGTTGAAATTTTGGATGGCAATAATCAGCTTCGCGGCGATATAGCGATTATTAACATGGAGACAGGATATAGTAAGATACTGGCAGGGAGCGAGAACAAGCGTGTAACTGGAAAATTAATTTTGGGTACATCAAATTAATTGCAAAACCAACGGTTTTTTTCTATGGTGATGATTAACTCTATCAATTCCTTACATGATCGCGCTAATTCATGACAAACGAAGAAACAGCTGAAAACTCAAATAGTTGGTCAAGTCACTTGAAATTGATCGACAGCAATATTGGGCTAGTTGCCGATGGTCTTGGCAAATATATCAATAAACGTCGCGTTGTCCGCAATGTAAGTTTTGGTGTTCAGCGTGGCGAGGCAATTGGGCTTCTTGGCCCAAACGGGGCTGGAAAAACAACTACTTTTTATATGCTATGTGGTTTACTAGCAGCAGATGAAGGCCGTGTATTTCTGGACGGTCTTGAAGTTACCCATTCCCCGATGTTTTATCGAGCACGATTAGGACTTGGCTATCTTCCGCAAGAATCAAGCGTTTTTAGAGGATTAAGCGTTGCTCAGAATATACGCTCCGTATTAGAAATTGTTGAGAGTGATAAAGATGTTCGCGATGGTATGCTAGAGGAGTTAATGGCTGAATTTAGCATTGCTCATTTACGTAATACAGCTGCTATTAATCTCTCTGGTGGTGAGAGGCGCAGACTTGAAATAGCGCGTGCGCTAGCGGCAAGACCAACATTCCTACTTCTTGACGAACCATTAGCAGGTATCGACCCAATTGCCATTGGTGAAGTAAGAGACCTTATAACGCATCTAAAAGAGAGTGGATTAGGCGTGCTTATTACAGACCATAATGTCAGGGAAACATTAGATATCGTAGATAGAGCCTATATCTTGCATGATGGCGCTTTATTAATGGAAGGCACCCCAGAACAGGTTGTTGAGCATCAAGGGGTTCGTGAAGTATATTTGGGTAAACGCTTCACTTTTTAATCTTTGGTTAATCTTTGGTTAAAACTAGGGTTAATTTTGTCGATTTTTTAAACGCAAAATATGCTTGGCCATCTCTTCGCCGAATTTATGGTGATTTTCTGCTGACAGATGAATTGGATCTCTATCAGAAGAGGCTACAACCTTGTTTGAATCAAAATAATCAATTTTGCTTTTAGCTGTGGCCTCTATCAGAAGCCTGCGAAGGGCGCGCGACTTTTCAGCGCCGCCAATCCAATCAGAAAATCCAACCCAATTAGGATCCTCTGCTCTCATTCCTAATATTGGCGGGCAAATAATGGTGACTGTGGGGCTGACAGTATCGTGCCAAGTACCAGCGCCAGCTCCGCTGGTTGAAATGACACAAGCTGCCTCTAACAGCTGATCACAAATCCTCTCAGCTGACAAATTCATACGATATTTAAAGCTATTAGTGCCAAGCATTAGCAATACATGGTCAATTGGGGAATGCGCTAGAATGCTGGCAAGCAAGTTTGTGCGCCCATTTAAATGAGACCCATTTTCAGGGTCATCATTTGCCACAGTCCGTCCTGGAAGACAGTCCTGACTAACAAAATCCGCCCCCATTAGATATTGCTTCATCACCTCAGGCCATCTGCGCTCATAGCGAAGGCCAGTTCCATCATCAAGATATCCCCAACTATTAGAATCGCCATAAACAAAAATGTTCATCTTCTAACACGCCTAATGATCACGCAATGGCAGGTAATTCTGCTCTATTCAACAGGACCGCCGCCCTCTTTCCAGCTTGAAAATCCGCCCACATTTGACACTGACTGAAACCCCATTTCAACCAATGTCTTGCCTGTTAGTGCTGCCATTCCGCCAGCACCGCATACGAGCACAATATCAGCATCCTTTTGAAGCGCATTATTATGAAATGGCGTTTCAGGATCTGCTGCAAATTCTATAAATCCTCTGGGAATGCGAAGGGCGCCCTTTATGGTACCAGTTTGATTTATATCCAATCCATCACGAACATCAATAAATACAGCCTTCCCAGTTTTGTATTTTTCAATAGCTGTTTCAACGTCAATTTTTGGTACAATCTTGTTAGCGGCTTCAAGTTCTGAGCTTGAGGTTTTCATCTTAAAGTTCCTTTCGATTCTGTTTATCAGCACTATCAATCAGTGACCTGTATTTATCAAATAGATTTGGCAACTATATTTGATAATTAGATATGGCCCAAGAATAATCATCTAACATTAGTGAATAGATATTTATTTACTTAAGATTGGCAAGGGCCATGATGCTATTGTCCCATAAGCCTGGGTTATATAACCCTGCCCTGAAATCTAATCATACTTAACAGGTTAGATGAGGCCAGCTGGTAGCCAAAAAAAGTAAATTGGTGGAGCCAATCGGGATCGAACCGACGACCTCTACAATGCCATTGTAGCGCTCTCCCAGCTGAGCTATGGCCCCACTATAGGTTTTTAATAACTATGTGTCCTATTCAAACTATCCGCCAATGTCAACCAGAACGCCCTATTCTTCCTCATTCTCAGAAAGGGGTGCTGCATCCTCATCTGCATCAATATCATCATCATCAGCATCTTCAGCTAATTCATCAATAAACTCTTCATCATCTTCGAAGGTAGCTGGTGCGGCTGTCTCATCTTCATCAGAGCTTACAGCAACAAAGCTTTCCTCATCTGCCGGCAATCCATCATCTTCTACAGCGTCAATATCTGCTTCAATTTCGGCTCCAGCAAGGAGTGGATCTGTTTGAAACTCATCCTCATCAGTTTCTTTTTTGGTAGTTTCAACAACAGCTGATTTAGTAGCTACTCTGCCCTTCCTACTTTTAAGAAGCTGTTCAGGGTCAAATTCTGCTCCGCATTTAGGACAGGTGATGGGGGATTTTAAAAAATCATAGAATTTCGTGCCACAGCTAACACAGCGTCGCTTAACGCCCAATTCAATCTCGTTCATATCTAATCCTTGATGCTTTTTTCAAAAGATGCTTTTTTTATAACAACTCCGCGAATAACACGATAATATGTCCCTATGTCAAAGTAAATTTTGCTCAAAAATCAAAAAAATTGTCAAAACAGCTCTAATCTGTAACGGCAAGTATAATTTCTATCCATTTTTGAACAGATTGATTATATGTTTATATCGCGCGCAAAAAAATTTTCGAAATTTATTTTAAACCTAGATAAATATTAATTGTTGTGAGAGAAAGCACCGCATGCAAAATGGGTATTTTTTATTCCTAACCGAGGCTTGAAATGATTAATCATACAGACTCTCTCTCATCTGAGGCAATTTCCGGATTACAAGGAACCTGTTCTGTTGTAGGGGATAAATCAATCTCTCACAGATCGCTCATGTTCAGCTCAATTGCAGAAGGGACAACGCGAATATCAGGCTTGCTGCACAGCACAGATGTTCACTCAACTTTAAACGCGATGCGCGATCTCGGTGTTGGCATTTCCATAGTGGAAGATGATGTGGTGGAGGTAATAGGGGTCGGCATGCATGGCCTTCAAGAGCCCGCAAAGCCCCTGGATCTTGGAAATGCGGGAACTGGTGTAAGGCTATTGATGGGTCTGGTTGCTGGTCAGAATATAACTGCAACTTTTACTGGGGATGAGTCTCTGTCAAGTAGACCAATGCGACGTATTACAGAACCACTTAGCCAAATGGGAATTCAAGTGAGCGATAATGGTGATGGATTATTGCCTGTTACGCTAACAGGACGAACAAGCCCGCTTCCGATAAGATACAATTCCCCGGTGGCATCTGCGCAAATCAAATCAGCTATCTTACTTGCAGGGTTAAATGCACGAGGTGTAACATCTGTAATTGAGCCTGCAAAATCGCGTGATCATACAGAGCGTATGCTGCGGCATTTCGGAGTAGAAGTTAACACGCAAACCAATTTAGATGGCAGTTACATAGCAAGCGTGACAGGCGGCATTACATTACAGGCAAATGATATTATTGTGCCACGGGACCCCTCATCTGCTGCATTTTTAATTGTTGCAGGATTAATCACTAAAAACAGCCAGCTTTTATTGCCTACGATTGGTATGAGCCCAGAGCGCATTGGATTAATTACAACGCTTCGCGAAATGGGTGGCAGAATAGAAATCAGCAATCAACGCGAGGTTGGCGGCGAGCAGGTTGCTGACATAAAGGTTTCTTCAAGCCAATTAAAAGGAATTGTCATACCATCCGATAGAGCGCCATCAATGATAGATGAATATCCTATCTTATGTATCGCAGCTGCAATGGCAACTGGGCCTAGCTTGATGGAAAATATTGGCGAGTTACGACATAAAGAAGCAGATAGAATAGCTATTATGGCAAAGGGATTACGGCTTGCAGGCGTAACTGTTGATGAAACGGAAACCTCAATGCGGGTATATGGTACTAAGACAGCAAAGGGAGACTCTTATATAAAGGGCGGCTTTAATATTTCATCAGAACATGACCATAGAATTGCAATGTCTTTTTTAACTCTTGGCTTTGTAAGTAGTGATAGAATCATTGTAGATGGCGTTTCCACGATTGAGACAAGCTTTCCTGGATTTGTTGAATTAATGAATAAGCATGGTGCAAGAATTTCCCCTATAAATTCAGCCTAAAAATCACACGGTAGAAAAACACACGGTAGAAATCATACGGCAGGTACTCACTGAAGATGATATTTTAATTAGGCTGGCGATTAGGTTAGGTAAATTTGGCTTCACACACAAAGGCAGAACATGAAAATAGCGATTGATGGCACTGCAGCATCTGGGAAAGGCACCTTGGCAAAAAGGCTTGCAGAAAGCCTTGGGTGCGATTATCTGGACACAGGACTTCTCTACCGCGCTGTTGCGCTCGAAGCATCAAGATACGGGCTGTCTAGTCTTGATGACAATTTTAACAAGCCCGTAACAGAAGAGCGCTTTGAGAAATCAACCCGAATTGAACTTACAACCATTGCACTTGGCTTAGCGCTTCCAATATCAGATTCGCCTGACCTGCGAAGTCAAAAGATTTCAAGTCTGGCCGCAATCGTTGCAAGCTTGCCAGAAATCCGCCAGGCACTTATTGAAAAACAAAGAGATTTTGCCAATTCTCCTCCCTCTAACAAAGGGGCAGTTTTGGATGGAAGAGACATTGGCTCTGTCATACTCCCCGAAGCAGATTTTAAGTTCTTTATTGATGCCAAACCCGAGATTCGCGCAAAAAGGCGGTTTGCGGAGTTTAAAGATACCAACTCAAATCAAACACAAGAAACCATTCTCAAAGACCTGATGGAGCGTGACAAAAGAGATAGCACCAGACAAATTGCCCCTTTAAAACGTCTTTCAGATGCATTTTTTATTGATAGTTCCTCATTAAATGCGGATGAAGTCTTGCAAATTGCCTTAAATTACATTAATGGCTAGGGCTCGTTGTTTGACATTTTTCTAAACGGTGTCTTACTTTTTTAACTAACAATAGCTGGAAATTTGTTTGCTGTTTATAAAATATCTGACTTAAGGAAAATAACTTAAGTGTGTTTAGACAGAAAAAATCTTGAACCCAGCCAAGATAAAATAGGGCTTTTCGCCCCCTAAATAGCATCCCACGGAGACTTTTATTGTCAAACCAAAAAGATGACGAGAATTTACTCGTCAATGAGAATTTTGCTGATTTACTTGCAGAAAGTTTTTCAGAAAGCACCTCAGTAGAAGGCAGCGTTGTTCGCGGAACAATCATTGCCATCGAGTCAGATAATGCTATCATTGATGTGGGTCTTAAATCAGAAGGCCGCATTCCTCTCAAAGAATTCACAGCACCAGGCCAAGACCCAGAATTACAGGTTGGCGATACTGTTGAAGTCTATGTTGAGCGCATGGAAGACAAAGATGGTCAAGCACTTCTAAGCCGCGAGAAAGCCAGAAGAGAAGAAGCATGGGTTATCTTGGAGCGCGCATTTGAAGCACAAGAGCGTGTAACAGGTGTGATTTTTGGCAGAGTTAAAGGCGGCTTTACAGTAGACCTGTCAGGTGCAACGGCGTTCCTTCCTGGAAGTCAGGTTGATATTCGCCCCATTAATGATGTGAGCGCTCTTATGGGCGCCCCTCAGCCGTTTCAGATATTAAAAATTGACCGTCGCCGAGGCAATATTGTCGTCTCCCGCAGAGCTGTTCTCGAAGAATCCCGCGCTGAGGCACGTAGCGAGCTTGTGTCTAATTTAGTAGAAGGACAAATCCTAAAAGGTGTTGTTAAGAATATCACTGATTATGGCGCATTTGTTGATTTAGGAGGGGTGGATGGATTACTACACGTAACTGACATTGCTTGGCGTAGAATCAATCACCCATCTGAAGCACTTACGGTTGGTCAAACTGTTGATGTTCAAGTCATACGATTTAATCAAGAAACGCAGCGTATTTCGCTTGGCATGAAACAACTGCAAAGCGACCCATGGGAAAATGCGGTTGATAAGTTTAAAACAGGTACACGTCTTAGTGGCAGAGTTACGAACATTACTGATTACGGCGCATTTGTTGAATTAGATGACGGTGTCGAAGGATTGGTTCACGTATCTGAGATGAGCTGGACTAAAAAGAATGTGCATCCAGGTAAGATCGTCTCAACAAGTCAGGAAGTTGAAGTTGTTGTTCTGGATGTTGATTTAACCAAGCGCCGAATATCACTTGGCCTAAAACAGGCAACAGACAACCCTTGGGCAGAGTTTGAGACTAATAATAAGATTGGCGATGTGATTGAGGGTGAAATCAATAATATCACTGAGTTCGGATTATTTGTCGGATTAACAGAAGAAATAGACGGCCTTGTTCATCTGTCTGATATTTCTTGGTCCTCTTCTAACGAAGACGTGCTTGAAGGATTTAACAAAGGCGACAAGGTTGAGGCAAAAATTCTGGATATCGATCTTGAAAAAGAACGTATTTCTCTTGGAATCAAGCAATTAACAAGCAATCCTGTTGCTGATGCTGTTGAAAAAGTACGCAAAGGCGATGCGGTAACGTGTATTATTACCGCTGTAACCGAACAAGGCCTTGAAGTCCGTGTTGGAGATACGCTTTCTGGCTTTATCAGACGAGGTGACCTTGCCAGAGATAGATCAGACCAGCGCGTAGAACGTTTTGCTGTTGGTGAGAAGGTAGATGCTGTAATTTCTCAAATAGATAATAAAAACAATAAATTAACACTATCTATCAAGGCACGTGAAATGGCTGAAGAAAAACAAGCTATGGCAGAATTCGGCTCATCTGATAGTGGTGCAAGCTTAGGGGATATCCTTGGGGCAGCATTAGCAAAAAAAGACGATGATGATTCTGAATAGGTGTATCCTAGTTAGATTTAGTCAAAACTAAAATAAAAAAACCTCGCTTGAGGTGAGGTTTTTTTTTGCCATTTTGAAAAACCTCAAGTACCCTTTTGGTATAGTGGCAAATAGAAATGAGTAATCTATTTGGATAGTTAAGATAAGTATAAACTAAGCATTCTTTTGAATATAAAAGGGTTAGGTGACCATGACCAGATCAGAGTTGATAAATATGCTTGCGGCGGAAAACCCCGAATTATATCACAGGGATATTGAGCGAATCGTAAATACGATATTCGAGACGATTAGTGTATCACTTGAGAATGGTGATCGTATTGAATTGCGAGGCTTTGGTGCTTTTTCTGTTCGCGAACATGGTGCAAGAAAAGGAAGAAACCCCCGCACTGGTGAGCCTGTAGATGTCGCGCGCAAACAAGTACCTTATTTTAAAATGGGTAAGGGAATGCGGGAGAGATTAAATAAATAATCTGGCATTTTGTCATCTAAGCTGATAATAATGCCGTCCTGAAAACAGGATTAAAACGTAATGTCTGGCATTTCCCATTTCATATCAAAACTATTCTGGTTAGTAATTCTAATCCTGTTCAGCCTTTTTATTGCTGCGATCGTCGGCTCTAACACCCAATTAATAACCCTCCAGCTCTGGCCAATTCCAGGACAGCTCAGCCTTGCTTTATGGCTTCCGATTTTATTAGCTTTTGGGATCGGCTTATTGTTTGGGGCCTTATTAATTTGGCTTAAATCCATTACATCCCGCCGTGCCGCAAGACAAATGGGAAAAAAACCCAATGCACCGCCAGAAATGAAAGATGATAATCATCTGCTATTTGACCAAACCACAACAGGTTTAGCTTTGAATAGGGAACACGGCAAACAAGCCCATTTACACAAGGCTTATACTTATGAACGTTAAAATTTGTGGGTTAAAAACACCCTCAGATATCGATAATTGTATCAAGGCTGGCGCTGATTTTATTGGTGTTGTTTTTTTCCAGAAATCTCCAAGACATCTCAGCCCTGCGAACGCGGCTGAATTATCTGATTATTATGACCGTAATTATTCTGATTCTGGGATTAAAAAAGTGGCCCTTTGTGTTAACCCTACTGATACAGAATTATCTGAAATTATAAGCACATCAAAACCTGACTTTCTCCAGTTACATGGCATAGAACCGCCAATGAGGGTTGATGAGATAAGACAGAAATATGGCCTTCCGATAATTAAAGCAATTCGTGTCAAAACGCAGTTGGATATTAAGGCCAGTCAGCAATATAATTTCTCGGCAGATTGGTTGTTATTTGATGCGGCTGCATCTGCAGATTTAATGCCTGGCGGCAATGGCGAGAGCTTTAATTGGTCGCTTCTTGCAGATTTTGAATGTGATTTACCTTGGATGCTCGCAGGCGGATTAAATCCCAATAATGTAGCCCATGCAATTGCGCAAACCAATCCAGATGGGGTTGATGTCTCATCAGGGGTAGAGGCAAGCGCAGGTATAAAAGATGATTTACTGATCTCAGCCTTTGTGAAGTCTGCAAAAACGAGCTCTTAAATTATTCTGTTTAATTATACAGCTTTGATACAGAAATTAGGCGCAAATATGTATCTAAATAGCATTGCTGTGTATCTAAGAGCCGTTCACAAAAGAAGCTTGACCGTTAAGCTTCACTTCAGTAGTGAGTAAATATGGATTGGAGTGTTGATGATTACGCAGAGAATGCCTCTTTTGTCTCTCAATTTGGAGATGATGTTCTTATGCTATTAAACCCTGTTAGCGGTGAGCATATTCTTGATTTGGGTTGCGGGAATGGTGAGCTTGCAGAAAAAATCGCTGCAAAGGGATGTAAGGTCACAGCCATTGATTCAAGCAAAGAAATGGTTAATGCAGCTCAGACAAAAGGCCTAAACGCTTATGTAATGAGCGGGGAAGATATGAATTTCGAAACTGAATTTCATGCTATTTTTTCTAATGCTGCTCTACATTGGATGAAATCATCAGATAAGGTCTTGGAAAATGTTTTTAACGCGTTAAAAATCAATGGACGTTTTTGTGCAGAAATGGGCGGAAGTGGAAATGTTCAAACAATCATCACGCAAATTTACACAGAATTAGACCGCAGGGGACTGAATGGGGATGATTACAACCCTTGGTATTTCCCCTCTAAAGAGGATTATGCATACCAGTTGGAAAAAACAGGATTTCAAATTGATTTTATCGAACAGTTTGAGCGTCCAACCAAGCTTGCGACAGATGTTGCAGGGTGGATAAAAACCTTTGCCAAACCATTTTTAAATGATATTCCTGCAAGCCAGTGTGAAGATTTCATTCAAGACATAAATCAAGCTGTTGCTGATACATTGCAAGATAAGAATGGCATCTGGTATGCAGATTATGTTCGTTTGCGTTTTAATGTTATTAAAAATGAAAAACCTATCCCTAATGCATAATTTTAACTTTGTCTTTAATCATTCAATATAAGTGAGTATAGTTAACGATGAACGAAACACAGCTAAATTCCTTTAAGACAATGCCAGATGAGAATGGTCGTTTTGGTATTCACGGTGGTCGCTTTGTTGCAGAGACATTAATGCCTTTGATATTGCAGGTTGAAGCTGCTTATAATGAAGCAAAAACAGACCCTGATTTTAACGCAGAACTGCTATATTTCCAGAAACATTATGTTGGCAGACCCTCTCCTTTATATTTTGCTGAACGCCTTACAGAGCACTATGGCGGCGCGAAATTATACTTAAAAAGGGACGAGCTAAATCACACAGGCGCTCACAAAATTAATAATGTGCTTGGTCAGGCACTACTTGCTAAAAAGATGGGAAAAACAAAAATCATTGCAGAAACTGGGGCCGGGCAACATGGGGTAGCTACCGCAACGGCATGCGCATTATTTAATCTTGAATGCGAGGTTTTTATGGGGGCTGAGGATGTTAAACGTCAAAAGCCTAATGTGGATAGGATGCGTCTATTAGGGGCTACCGTACACCCTGTTACCTCTGGCACATCCACATTAAAAGACGCCATGAACGAAGCACTTCGTTATTGGGTGGCTCATCCTGATACTCATTTTTATATTATTGGCACAGTTGCAGGCCCACATCCCTACCCCGAAATGGTTCGAAACTTCCAGTCTGTTATTGGAACAGAAGCAAAAGAGCAATTATTCGAAGCTGAAGGGCGATTGCCAGACGCGCTTATTGCGTGTATTGGCGGTGGCTCAAATGCGCTTGGCCTGTTTCACCCATTTCTAGATGATACTGATGTTACTATTTATGGCGTTGAAGCTGCTGGTCTGGGAATCGATAGCGGAATGCATGCGGCAAGCCTTACCGGCGGAACACCAGGCGTTTTACATGGCAATCGAACCTATTTATTACAAAATGATGATGGACAGATAATAGATGCCCATTCTATATCAGCTGGTCTTGATTATCCTGGCATTGGGCCAGAGCATTCCTGGCTTCATGATATAGGACGTGTTCATTATGTGAGTGCGACAGATGAAGAAGCGTTGGTTCAATTTCAGTTATGCTCACGGCTTGAAGGGATAATTCCTGCTCTTGAGCCCTCCCATGCACTTGCATTTGCAGCAAAACAATTACCATTAATGGATAAAGAACAAATTGTAATCCTTAATATGTGCGGTCGCGGGGATAAAGACCTTGAAGCAGTGCTGCCTAAGCTGGATGAGCGCGGGTTACTATAAGAAACTCCAAATAGAGGTCGAAGCACATAAAATGAGCAAAAGATTAGCCGCAAGCTTTGCAAAGGCAAAGCAAGAAAACAGAGGCATTTTGGGTATTTTTGTATCTGCGGGAGACCCTGATACCAATACCAGCATAAAAATATTAGATGGTCTGGTTGAATCTGGCGTGGATATGATAGAACTTGGAATGCCATTTTCTGATCCAATGGCAGATGGCCCTGCAATTCAGGCAGCAAGCTTGCGTGCTATCAAGTCAGGTATGACCCTTAGAGGTAGTCTTGAAATTGCGTCTCAATTCCGTAAAAAACATGGCGATACTCCGTTGATTTTGATGGGGTATTACAACCCTATTTATCGTTATGGTGTTGAGCTGTTTCTTAAAGATGCACAGGCAGCTGGTGCAGATGGTCTTATCATTGTAGATCTTCCCCCTGAAGAGGATGTAGAGCTGTGTAATCCAAGCCAAAATTCAGAACTAGATTTTATCAGATTAATCACACCAACAACCCTTGGCGATAGATTGCCACACGTTTTGGAAAAGGCATCTGGATTTATTTATTACGTCTCAATCGCAGGTATCACTGGCACAAAATCTGCTCAGATGGAATCTATCTCTAGCGCTGTAAATAGAATAAAACAAGTCAGCGATTTGCCTGTTGTAACTGGTTTTGGTATCAGAACTGCAGAACAGGCAGCACATATTGCCTCGCTAGGCGATGGCGCTATTGTGGGCTCCGCAGTCGTGGAGATTATAGCAGAATCCGATACGCAGAATTTATCAGCTGAGGATACTGCCAGAAAGGTAAGTGATTTTACTAAATTGCTCGCAGATGCGATATCTGCCCATAAGCCTGAATAAAAAATATTCAAATCATTATGATTTGTGGATAATAAAAAAATACTATCGGTAACACATATGAAGGAGATGCGTATGCTGTCAGAAAGCCTTGATAGGCTTGCCCTTCTTCACCCAAAGCTTATTGACCTAGGGCTAGAGCGAACCTGTCAACTCCTTGAAAAGGCAGGA
>ERZ802822.1291-NODE-1291-length-15903-cov-38.848983_pt1 | contig 15903 bp, 13 predicted proteins | sample MGYA00345649_ERZ802822 | MGnify/ENA primary metagenome ERZ802822 (study PRJEB30503, sample SAMEA104212359) | marine metagenome | biome: Westerlies Biome; feature: [SRF] surface water layer (ENVO:00010504) within the epipelagic zone...; material: water...
TATCACCTGGCTTAATTTTTTTAAAAAATCTAGCAGCTAATTTCTCTGTTTTTTCTTCTGAAGATAAATCTATTTTCTCACTGCTAATAGCGATATGCATTAGGTTTAAATGGACCCTCTACTCCAACACTTATATAGTCAGCTTGGTCTTTAGATAGTTTGGTTAGTTTTGCTCCCACTTTTTTTAAGTGTAAAGTTGCTACTTTTTCATCAAGATGTTTTGGCAAAACATAAACTTTATTTTCATAATTTTTGTGATTATTCCAAAGTTCTATTTGAGCTATTACCTGATTTGTAAAAGATGCACTCATTACAAAACTAGGGTGTCCAGTTGCACATCCTAGATTGACCAATCTTCCTTCTGCTAAAAGAATTATTCTTTTTTTACTAGGTAGCTCTATCTCATGAACTTGAGGTTTTACCTCTGTCCACTTATAATTTTTTAGAGCTTCTACTTGAATTTCATTATCAAAGTGGCCAATATTACATAATATAGCTCTATCCTTCATATCTCTCATATGATCTGCTGTTACAATATCTTTATTACCTGTTGCGGTTACAACAATATCAGCTTTACTAATTGCTTCTTCCATTAAAACTACTTCATAACCTTCCATGGCTGCCTGCAACGCACATATAGGATCTGCCTCTGTAACTAAAACTCTAGCTCCACTTTGTCTTAAAGATGCAGCACTTCCTTTTCCTACATCACCAAATCCAGCTACAATAGCAATTTTGCCTGACATCATTACATCAGTCGCTCTTCGAATTCCGTCAACTAAACTTTCCCTACAACCATATAAGTTATCAAATTTAGATTTAGTTACAGAGTCATTTACATTGATTGCTGGAACTAAAAGAGATTTATCTTTCTCCATTTTGTTAAGTGCTTTAATTCCAGTAGTTGTTTCTTCTGAAACTCCTTTCACATTCTTTAATAATTCCTTATACTCATTATGCATTATGGCAGTAAGGTCTCCTCCATCATCTAAAAGCATATTTGGTTTCCATTCTTTATTACCTGTAATGGTTTGTTTAATGCACCAAAGGTATTCCTCTTCAGTTTCACCTTTCCATGCGTATACTGGGATACCTGCTTTTGCTATTGCTGCTGCTGCATGATCTTGAGTAGAAAAAATATTACAAGATGACCATCTAACTTCAGCTCCTAAATTTACTAGTGTTTCAATTAAAACTGCAGTTTGGATTGTCATATGCAAACATCCTATAATTTTTGCTCCTTTTAACGGTGATTTACCAGAATATTCATCTCTCAACGCCATTAATCCGGGCATTTCACTTTCAGCAATTGAAATTTCTTTTCTGCCAAATTCTGCTTCTGATATATCTTTTACTTTGAAATCTTCCATGGAGGGTCTTCTAGCAATAAAGTATTAATTAATCAATAGAACTCTTTATACCTTAGGAAATATAATTTCCATACTTGCACCCTTTTGATCTTTTCTATTGGTAGCTTTGATTGAAGCATTGTGTAATTCAACCAAGTTTTTAACTATGTTCAATCCTAGACCAGAATGTTCTCCAAATTTATCTGGTCTATTGCTGTAAAATCTTCTAAATATTTTATTAGTATCTTTTTCTTTAAAGCCTTCACCTTGGTCCAATACATTAATGATCACTTTATCTTCATCCGTTTTTGCAATTTTTACAGTCACATTTTTATTATCATCACTGAATGAAATTGCATTTTCCAGTAGATTGGCCACTATTTGTTCAACACGATTTTCAATTCCATTAATAAAATACTTATTTTTTTTATCATTTTCATAAGAAATATTGATACCTCTTTTAAGTTTATAAATATTATTAAAATCATCCACGACAGATTTTATAATTGGTTCAATGTCTATTTTTTTAATTTTTTCTTTACTTAGTGCTACTTCATCTTTTAACATTTGAGAATAATCAGTAATTAATCTTTCTATTCTTTGTACATCGTGGCTTAAAATATCTATTAGTTTAATTCTTTGATTTACATCGCTGGTATCATGTAAAATTTCAGAAGCACTTTTTAGAGATGCTAGAGGATTTCTTATTTCATGAACAAGGTCAGTTGAAAAATTTTCTGCCTGTGAAATCCTTTTTTGTAATTCTAATGTCATATCATCTAAAGAATTTGATAATAGTCCTAGCTCATCATTTCTAAGTTTTAATGTATCAATATTGGTTGTTTTAGGATTTTTATTTTTAATAGTTTTTGTATAACTTACTAAATTTTTAATTGGTTTAAGAAAATATCTATTCAAAACAAATGAAAAAATTAATATTACTAAACCAACCGCAATAGCTGTTCTAAGTATAAAACTTTCTCTTTCCTCTATTGCCGCCTTAATATCATTAGCATTCTCAGTAATTGCCAAAAAACCGATATTTTGACTATTTTTCATTACATTTTTAATTGTTATTAAATTAAACTTATTAAATTCCTCTTGAGTGAAGGTAAAATGAGTACCAAAATTTTTTGATCCAGCATAATTAAATAATATATCTTTTAAAGAAACACTATTCTCAGTTCCTATATCAATATTTTTTTTTTCAGTAATTTCCTCAGTCTTCTTTTGATTAAGTATTTCTAATTCAATTTTATCCAACCTTTTTTGAAATGATCTTGGGTCTAAATCTAAAGTATCAGTATCACCAACTAAATTTAGTTCTTTGTCGAAAAATATTACTCTATCAAGACTTTGAAAAAGAAATCTTGTTGAAAATAAAAATTTTCTAACATCCTCTTCAACAAATTCAACATCTAGTCTTATTAAATTATCAATTGTATTGTTAATTACTTCTATATGGTTAGATGATTTTTTTTTAATCAATTTTGGTTGTACATTTTTAATATAGGCAAATGTAAACAAACCTATAATTGTAAAAAAAATAAAATTAATAAATAAGAATTTTTTTAATATAGATAAATTTTTAAGAAGATTGCTGAGCATTAGCTAACATTCCACCTATATCCACTTCCATATCTTGTTTCTATAGCTGAAAATTCAGGATCAACTTTTTTAAATTTTTTTCTTATTCTTTTAACATGACTGTCAATAGTTCTATCTTCTATATCCGTATCCTCCCTATAAGCTATATCCATTAATTGTGCTCTTTCTTTGATAATTCCTGGTCTTTTTGCTAACTCCTTCACTAATAAAAATTCTGTCGTAGTTAACTTATCAGGAAGTTGTTTTCCATCCCACTCACATTCTAATTGTGATGGATCGAGCTTCAATTTTCCATGAGAAATTATACTTTTATTTTCTTCTATTGAGTCTTTCGTATCTTTTTTTCTAAGCTGAACTCTTATTCTTTCAATTAATACTTTAATAGAGAAACCCCCAGACTTTTTTACAAAATCATCTGCACCTAATTTTAAACCAAGCAATTCATCTATTTCATCATCTTTAGAAGTTAAGAATATAACTGGTAAGGAAGTTTTTTTTCTTAATTTTTTTAATAATTCTTCACCATCCATTTTTGGCATCTTTATATCTATTATTGCTAAATCTGGTGGTGTTCTAGTTAATCCTATTAAAGCACTTTCCCCATCTATGTAAGTTTGTACTTTAAAACCTTCTTTCTCTAAAGCTATACTCAAACTTGTTAGTATGTTTCTATCATCATCTATTAAAGCTATTGTTTGTTTGTCCATACTATACTTATAAAAATACTAAATTGTTCTAATTTGGGCAATCAAATTAAAATTAGTGAAGTGAACCCCAGTTATCACCAATATTTAAGTCTACAGTTAATGGAATAGAGAATGAATGTTGGTCACTATTTACTACACTTGTCATTTCTTCAGTTATTATTTTTCTTATTTTTTCAGCCCCCGATTTTGGTGTTTCAAAAATCAATTCATCATGTATCTGTAAAAGCATCTTGGTATCTTGATTTTTTTGCTCGTTTAATCTTTTTTCTAATCTTATCATAGCTAATCTCATTATTTCAGAAGCCGAACCCTGGATTGGTGCATTAATAGCAGCTCGCTCTTGAAAATTTCTTACATTATAATTTTTATCATTAATATTTATAAAATGTGATCTTCTTCCAAAGATATTATTTACATAACCATTTTTTCTACAAAATTTGATTGTTTGATCCATATAAACTTTGATTTCTGGAAATTTGGCAAAATATGAATTTAAAAATTCCTCAGCTTCATAATTAGACACATTTATTTGTTTAGCTAAACCGTATTGAGATATTCCATAAATAATACCGAAATTTATTGCTTTTGCTTTTCTTCTTTGATCTTGATCTACTTTTTTAATTTCTGTATTAAATATTTGACTAGCAGTTAATGAATGAATGTCTTCATTATTTTTAAATGCTTTTTTGAGTTCTTTTACATCAGCTAAATCTGCTAAAATTCTCATTTCAATTTGATTATAATCTGCAGAAATTAAAACATTGTCTTTTTCTGCTATAAACGATTTTCTTATATCTCTGCCATCTTCACTTTTAATTGGAATATTTTGTAAATTAGGATCACTTGATGCTAATCTACCGGTAGTGGTTGCAGCAAGTAAAAATGAAGTATGAACCCTATTTGTCAAAGGATTAATATGCTCCGGAAGAGAATCTGAGTAAGTATTTTTTAATTTAGAAACCTGCCTCCAATCTAAAACTAATTGAGGAAATTCATGTCCTTTGAAAGCAAGATCTTCTAGCACTGATGCGCTTGTAGCAAAACTACCTTTTTTTGTTTTTTTTAAATCTGCTATTTTCAGTTCATTATATAAAATTTCCCCAAGTTGTTTTGGAGACGCAATATTAAATTCTTTTTTTGATATTTTAAAAACATCTTTTTGGATTTTCTCTATTTTTTTTTCAAATTTAGACGATAAAATTTTTAAAAACTTATTATCTATTTTAATACCTTCTATTTCCATAAAAGCTAAAATTTTTATCATTGGTTTTTCAAAAAGTTCATAAATATTTACCATTTTCTCATCTTTAAGACTTTTATGAAATTTTTTGTATAATCTAAAAGTTATATCAGCATCTTCAGCAGCATAATCTTTTGCTTTTTCTACATCGACGTCCTTAAAATTAATTTCTTTTTTTCCAGTTCCTACTAAATCTTTAAAGGCAATTGTTTTATGATTTAAATGAATTTCTGATAATGAATCCATATTATGTCTATTTTTTCCAGCATCTAAAACATAAGACATTAGCATTGTATCTTCCATGGTAGAAATGGTGATTCCATGTTTAAATAAAACAATAAAATCAAATTTAATATTTTGACCAATTTTTTTTATACTCGAATCTTCGAGCAAGGGTTTTAATTTTTTTAAAACTAATTCTTTATTTAAATTTTTTTGTGAATTATGACCTAATGGGATGTAGCATGCTTTACCAATTTTAGAACTCAAAGAAACTCCAATTAAATCAGCTTGGTGTGGATCTAGAGAACTTGTTTCTGTATCAACAGCAACCTCTCCAACTTCCTCTGCTTCATTGATCCAATCATCAATTTCTTTTAGATCTTTAATTAGGTGATAATTTTTTTTATTGATTGAATTCAGAGTTTTTTTAGAGACGGTTTCATTTTTAATACCTTCTAAATCTGGTTCTCCATATTTAGATATTGCTGAACTAAGAAGTCTATTAAACTCCATCTCTCTCAAAAATTTAAAAAGTTTATCCTTGTCTATTTCTTTTAATTTGAACTCAGATAGATTTATGTTAACTGGAGCATCATGTTTTAATGTCACTAATTGTTTACTAATTAAAGCTTTGTCTTTATTTTCAATTAATGTTTCTCTTCTTTTATTCTGCTTAATTTCATGAGCAGATTTTAAGAGTTTTTCTAAATTCCCGTATTTATTAATTAATTCTGCTGCTGTTTTCACTCCTATTCCAGGAACACCTGGAACATTATCGCTGCTATCTCCAGCTAAAGCTTGAACATCAATTACTTTGCTTGGATCAACACCAAATTTATTTTGAACATCTTCTTCAGAAATAAATTTATTCTTCATTGGATCAAAAATTCGAACCTTATTTTTAAATAACTGCATTAAATCTTTATCAGAAGAAACAATTGTAACTTTTGCTCCTTTTTTTAAAATTTGGTCTACATATGTTGCTATTAAGTCATCAGCTTCATAATTAACAAGATCAACTGAAGGTAAGTTAAAAGCTAATACAGATTTTCTTATATATTCAAACTGAGGAGCTAAATCATCTGGTGCTTCTGAACGATTAGCTTTGTAGTCACTATAAATTTCATTTCTAAAAGTTTTTCTAGCAGAGTCAAAAATTACTGCAAAATGAGTCGGTTTATGTTTATTTTCATTTGATTTTGAGTCTTCAAGAAGTTTGAATAACATACTACAAAAGCCACTGACCGCTCCTGTTGGTAATCCATCACTCTTTCTTGTTAAAGGAGGTAATGCATAATAAGCTCTAAATATATATCCTGATCCATCAATAAGATAAAAATGATCTGTTTTTTGAATTTTACTCATTAAAAATTAATATAGATTATAGATGGAAATAAGAGTATTATTTTTTATGGAACTTATAAAGCAAAATACTCAATCACAAATAATTAAATCACTACTTGTTATTTTTTTTGGGTCAATAATTCTAGCTATTTCAGCAAAAATTAAAATTCCTTTCTACCCTGTGCCAATGACTATGCAAACATTTGTTGTATTATTTTTAGGGATTAGCTTTGGGTATAAAATAGCTATTGCTACTGTCGGTTTGTATTTAATTGAGGGCATTGCTGGGTTACCTGTTTTTTCTAACTCTCCTGAAAGAGGAGTAGGTTTAATCTACTTTACTGGTCCAACTATGGGTTATTTAATAGGATTTATGTCTGCGTGTTTTTTAGCATCTTTTATAACAACCAAAGATAATTATTTCATGATTTTATCTAAGTTAATTTTATCAGTCTCAACAATATATATCTTGGGTGTTGTTTGGTTGGGAATACTTATTGGATGGGATAAGCCATTGGTCCAATTAGGTGTTACACCATTTTTATTAGCTGAGTTTACTAAGATAGCACTTTTAACTGTTTTAGCTAAAAAACTTTTAAAATTAAGAAAATTTATTTAGGAGATCTTTTTGAAAGAATTCTTTGTAGGGTTCTTCTATGCATCTTAAGTCTTCTTGCTGTCTCAGATACATTTCGATTACATAGTTCAAACACTCTATGTATGTGTTCCCACTTAACTCTATCTGCTGACATTGGATTTTCAGGTGGAGCAGCTTTTTTTGATGGATCAGCTAATAAAGCTTTTTCTACATCTTCAGCATCAGCTGGCTTAGCTAGATAATCAATAGCACCTTCTTTAATAGCAGCAACTGCTGTAGGTATATTTCCATAACCAGTTAACATGATAATTCTGCTATCTGAATTAGATGTTTGTATTTCTTTGACAACTTCTAATCCATTGCCATCTGCCAATCTTAAGTCAACTACCGCAAAACCAGGTTTTTTTGCTTTAACGGAATCTATCCCTTTTTGTACACCCTCTGCTTGAATAACCTCAAAACCCTTTTTTTCCATAGCCCTAGCTAATCTTTCCCTAAAAGGGTTGTCGTCATCGACTATTAACAGTGATTTATTCTCAAAATCAGCTAAATTTTGCAGTGGAGCTTCATTTTTCATGATCCATATATGGATACTTTTTTTCATAATTCAATAGGAAATTATTTGCTTTACATTAAGCAACTATTCAATTAATTGCTGCATTTACTAAAGTTTTTTAAATAATTAAAAGACTTTTTTTTGTTAAATTTTTTTGGGGGGCATTTTAAATGCAAAAATTTAAATCAGTTGAAGAATTGGTAAATCAACTGAGACCAGATAAGCCGGTTTATTGTATCAGAAAGAATTCTATTCTTTCTGCCTCAAATTACTTTCAAAAAAAGTTTCCAGGAAAAATTTTATACGCAGTAAAAACTAATCCTCATGAAGAGGTCATTAAAACTCTAATAAAAAGTGGGATAGACCAATTTGATGTGGCTTCTATTGAAGAAATAAAAGCAATCAGAAAATTTAGCCAAACTGCTAAATGTTCTTATATGCACACAGTTAAGAGTAGAGAAAGTATTAAAGAGGCTTATTTAAAATATGGTATTAAAACATTTGCCTTAGATACAAAAGATGAATTAATAAAAATTATTGAAAGTACTAATAATGCTAAAGATCTTGAATTATTTGTAAGAGTTGCAGTATCAAATGAACATGCTGAAATAGACTTATCTAAAAAATTTGGTGCTTTAAGTTCTGAAGCTTCAGGATTGTTAAGATTAGTTAAGCAAAATTCAAATAAAATTGGATTAAGTTTTCACGTTGGGTCACAATGTATGCATCCAATCTCTTATACTAAAGGTATTGCTGAAATAGGAAATATAATTAAGAAAACAAAAATTATACCTAATTATATTAATGTAGGTGGAGGTTTCCCAACAATATATCCAGATTTAATTCCTCAATCTCTAGATAATTACTTAGAAGAAATTAAAAGAAGTTTAGATAATTTGAAATTAGATAACATGCCAGAAATTATTTGTGAGCCTGGAAGAGCTTTGGTTGCTGAAAGTGGTTCAACTATAGTAAGAGTTGACCTTAAAAAAAAACATAAGCTTTATATAAATGATGGAACCTATGGAACACTTTTTGATGCAGGTACTCCAAATATAGTTTTCCCATCTAAAATGATAAAAGATAATTCTAATAAAATTATTTCAAAAAAATTAACTGCTTTTGATTTTTATGGTCCAACTTGTGATAGCATGGATTATATGAAAGGTCCTTTCCTTCTTCCAAATAACATTAAAGAAAATGATTATATAGAATTAGGTCAATTAGGTGCTTATGGTTTAACCTTTAGAACTCAATTTAATGGATTCTTTTCAGATGAAATTTATGAAGTTGAAGACAAACCAATAATGACTCTTTATGATAAAGAGATTAATAAAGCAACATTGGTTGCTTAATGTCAGAGAATAAAAGCTTAGGTCATAATAGTAAGAAAGATTTTTTAAAAAATCCTGTAGAGCATATAGATATTACATCTTTCGATGCCAGAAAGATTATTTCATCTATGGAAAAAATGTCATTTGTATCTAGAGAAACTGCTAATGCAGCAAATATATATAATGAAATGTTGAGAGATAAAGAGTGTACGATATTTTTAACTTTGGCTGGCTCTACTTCTGCAGCTGGATGTATGAACATCTATAAAGATCTGGTAAAATACAATATGGTAGATGCTATTGTTGCGACCGGAGCATCAATAATAGATATGGATTTTTTTGAAGCTTTGGGTTTCAAGCATTATCGAGGATCCCAATTTCAAGATGATACTGAGCTAAGAAAAAACTACATTGATAGAATTTATGACACTTATATAGACGAAGAAGAGTTACAAATTTGTGATAAAAAAATTTCTGAGATAGCAGATAATTTGGAGCCTAGAAGTTATACTTCAAGGGAATTTATAAATGAAATGGGTAAGTATTTAAAAAAAAACTCTGTTAAAAAAGACTCTTTAATTGAAACAGCATATGACAATAATGTTCCAATATTTTGCCCTGCTTTCACTGACTCTAGTGCAGGTTTTGGATTAGTAATTCATCAAGAAAAAAATCCAAAAAAACACATGACAATTGACTCGATAAGAGAATTCAGAGAGTTAACTGAAATTAAAATCCAATCAAAAGGTTCTGGTTTATTTATGATTGGTGGAGGGGTGCCAAAAAATTTTATTCAAGATACTGTGATATGTGCTGAGCTTTTAGGAAAAGAAGTTGATATGCATAAATATGCTGTACAAATTACTGTAGCTGATTCTAGAGATGGAGCTTGTAGTAGTTCAACTTTAAAAGAGGCTAGTTCTTGGGGTAAAGTTGATGTAACTAAAGAACAAATGGTTTTTGCAGAAGCTACAAGTGTACTTCCATTAATTGCTAGTGATGCCTATCATAAGGCTGAGTGGAAAAATAGAGAAAGAAAAAATTTCTCAAAAATATTTGGATAATAACTTGAAATATTTATCAAATAAAAATGGTTTTTTAGGAGTTGATAATAAGTTCAATTTTCGAGAGCGAGTTGTGATAGTCCCTTTTGGTCTAGAAAAAACTGTAAGCTATGGTGGAGGCACAAAAAATGGTCCAAAAGAAATAATTAAAGCCTCTCATCAAGTAGAATTATATGATGAAGAATTGAATTGCGAACCTTATAAAAAGATAGGAATTAAAACATTAAAACCTTTTAAGATTGATAGAAATATAAATAAAGCTCTAAAAAAAATAGCCAGTTTAAATAAAGAAATCTTAAATAAAAAACTTTTTCCTATGACTTTTGGAGGTGAACATTCAATTACACCTGGATGTATTGAGCCATTTGTAAAAAAATATAAGAAAATTTGTATTTTACATTTCGATGCTCATGCAGATTTAAGAGATAGCTATAATGGGAATAAATTTTCCCATGCCTCAGCAATCAGAAGATGTTTGGATTATAAGAATGTTTCTGTTATTTCATTTGGAATTAGAAATATTTCTCAAAGTGAAATCCCATTTCTGAAAAAAAATAGATCAAGAATAAATTTGTTTTGGGCTAAAGATAAGGCAAATTGGAGTTTGCAAAAATTCCAAAAATTAATAAAGAATAAAACTGTTTATCTAACTTTTGATGTTGATGGTTTTGACTCAAGTATTATGCCTGCTACTGGTACACCAGAGCCAGGTGGATTGTTTTGGGATGAAACTTTAGATATAATAAGAATAGCTGCTAAAAATTCCAACATAGTTGGAGCAGATATAAATGAACTTGCACCAATAAAAGGTTTCAACTCTTATAATTTTTTAGTAGCAAAGTTAGCATATAAAATATTAACTTATAAATATTTATACTAAATCTATACAGGTCTAAATGTTTTTAGGAGAAATCTAAATGGAATTAGCATTGTTAATGCCACTAAAATCTTGACTGCTAAATCTCCAAATGCAAGTGTAACCCAGGGTATTCCTGTTGCATAAAAGGATATTGAGAAAAATAGAAAAGTATCAACTGTAGATCCAATAAGTGAAGATGTTAATGGAGCAATAAACCAGTCTCTTTTTCTAAGTTTATCGAATATTTGAACGTCTAACAACTGTGCCGTTAAAAATGCAGTACCTGAACCTATGGCAATTCTTAAAGATATTAGATCTGCAAAATTTGTCGAAAACAAAAGAGTAAAACTAATTCCTATAGCAAAGCCAATATAAACAATTTTTCTAGCAGCTTTCTTTCCATAGGATCTATTAGCAAGATCAGTGATTAGGAAAGCAATTGGGTAACTAAATGCACCATAAGTCAATATTTCTTCTAGACCATAATATTTAATTGGAAATTGAACTAAATAATTAGAAGCTAAAACAACAACTCCCATAAAAAATGAGAGCATCAAGAATATTTTATTCATTAGGCAGTTTTAGATTGAATAGGTTTTTTTTGAAATGGAGATTTAATTAGCAAACTCTTTTTTAACTTTTTTAATCTTGGAGATAAATTTTTATTTTTAACAGTCTTCAAGAACTCGTCGAAACTTCCTTTTTTATCAACAGATCTAACACCAGCGTTGCTAACTGTTAGTTTCATACTTCTTTTCAAAAGCTCACTGGTAAATTTTACTTTTTTTAAATTGGGCAGGAATCTTCTTTTTGTCTTGTTGTTAGCATGACTAACATTATGGCCCTTCATAGGATTTTTTCCAGTTAGTTCGCATTTTTTTGCCATTATAACTCGACTATATAAGGTGAGATATGGATTGCGTCAAGTTTATATGATTTAAGATTGTCTTTTTTTTCCTATAATCTCAGTAAAATTCTTAACACCATCCTTCAATAGTAATTCTTTTAACTCTTTTTTGATAATACCCACTACATTTGGACCTCTATAAACCATCCCAGTATAAAGCTGAACATAATCAGCGCCTGCCAAAAATTTTTTATAAGCACTCATGCCTGAGTCTACTCCCCCCACTCCTATAATTTTAATTCTTCCTTCCAAAATATTATAAAATTTATTAATCAAACTTGTAGATTTTTCCTCAATCGGTTTACCTGATAATCCACCTTTTTGATGTTTTAAAATATTGCTCAATCGATCTCTAGTCGAGTCTGAGGTATTTGAAATAATTACAGCTTCAATATTATTGTCTAAAAGAACATCAGAAATTTTACTGACATCTTGATCACTTATATCAGGCGAAACTTTCACAACAATTGGAATTAATGAGTTCAAAATTTTTTTTTCTTTATCAATCGCCTTTAATAATTCATCTAATTTAAATTCATCATGAAAACTTCTTAAGTCTTCTGTATTTGGTGAGGAAATATTTATTGTAATATAATCTGCTACTTCACAAAAAGTTTTCAAACATTCAATATAATCACCATTTCGGTCCTTAGTATCTTTGTTTGGACCTATATTTACACCCAGTAAACCAATCTGCTTTTTAGATTTAATTCTATCTAAAACATTTTTTGATCCAAAATTATTAAAACCAAGTCTATTAATCAGGGCCTCATCTTCGACCAGCCTAAAAACTCTAGGTTTAGGATTTCCATATTGCTGAAGGGGCGTAACAGTACCAACTTCAACAAAACCAAAACCAAGCTTAAATAATGAATTATATACTTCTGCATTTTTATCAAAACCTGCCGCTATTCCTATTGGATTTTCTAAATTTCTATTAAATAATTTAGTTTTAAATAAAGGATTATTCTTATCTTCATCCAGAATGTTTGGAGCAAAATTAAATTTTAAAGATTTAATAGCTAAACTGTGAGCTGTCTCAGGATCTAATTTGAAAATTAAAGATCTTAAATTTGAAAACATTATTTAATTTTATTTATTATAAGATCTTTTGTTTCTTTAACACCAAAAAAACTTATAAAAAAACCCATTCGAGGACCATTTTCGTCACCAAATACCACTTGATAAATCAACTTAAACCAATCTCTAAGATTTTCTGCATAACCATTTTCTTTACCAGTTGAGTAAATTAATGTTTGAATATCTTCAGGTGTCATTTTATCATTACAAGTTTCTAGAGTTTTGACTAGAGACTCTAGGGCTTTTTTTTCTTCTAAATTTGGAGTTTTGTATTTTTTCTTTGCTTTGATTATGTCATTAAAATATTTGATAGCATAACCCACTAGATTATCAAAAATAGGATGATCTTTTTCTGAGATATTTTCTTTATATTTTTTAACAAACTTCCATAAAAGTTCTTTATTATCTGCGTTACTAGTCTCAACAAGATTTAATAACATTGAAAAAGACATAATTATATTTTCTTGGGGAACATTACTATTGTGGACGTGCCAAGCAGGATTCATTAATAATTGTAATTCATCTTGATTTTTTGCTTTTTCAATTGAGTCTAGATACTCATCCACAGCTTTAGGAACAATTTCATTATAAAGTTTTTTAGCTCTTTTAGGATTTTGATACATGTATAATGATAAGCTTTCAGGTGAAGCATATTGAAGCCATTGATCAATTGTAATACCATTTCCTTTTGATTTTGATATTTTTTCCCCTTTTTCATCTAAGAATAACTCGTATGCAAAACCAGACGGATTAGTTTTTCCAATTAGTTTGATAATTTTTGATGATAAAATTGCACTTTCTATAAGATCTTTTCCATACATTTCAAAATCAATATCTAAAGCATACCATCTCATAGCCCAGTCAACTTTCCATTGTAATTTACAATTTCCATCTAGAACACTAGACTCTAGATCTTTTCCTTTGTTATCAAAAATAATTATAGATTTTTTTTCGTTTATCTCTTTTACTGGAATTTCTAATACTTGCCCTGTCTCAGGACATATGGGCAAAAAAGGGCTATAAGTTTTTTGACGTTCTTTTCCTAAAGTTGGTAATATGATGTTCATTATTCCCTCATAATTTTTTAAGATAACTTCTAAAGAGGGATTAAAAAAACCTGATTTATAAAGTTTAGTTGAACTTTTAAAATTATAAATAAATTTAAAATTATTCAAAAAATCTTTTAACATTTCATTATTATGTTCACCAAAACTTTTAAATTTTTTAAAAGGGTCTGGAACTTGTGTAAGTGGTTTATGCAAATTTTCTTCTAGTAATTCTTTGTTAGGAACATTTTCGGGTACTTTTCTTAATCCATCCATATCATCTGAAAAAGTCAAAATTTCTGTTGGAAGATCTGTTAAATGCTTTAAAGCGTTTACCATCATCGAAGTTCTAGCAACTTCACCAAAAGTTCCTATGTGAGGTAATCCACTTGGTCCGTAGCCAGTCTGAAGTGTGATTTTTCCTTTTTTTTCAATAATAGATTTTCTTTCTCTGAGTAACTTTTTAGCCTCAACGAATGGCCATGCACTTGTTTTTTCTAAGTTTTCTTTTTTAATCATGAATAATTCAAACAAAATCTAATATTAACGAACAACTTAATTCTTATAGAGTTGAAATTTATTTACCATAAAATAATGTTCTTTCAAAATGTCTAATTATAAAACTGTTTTTTTTACACTAGGGATACTTCAAATAATCCTAGGGATTTTTATGTTAGTGCCTATTATTGTGCAACTGATCTATAGCCAGTTTGATTCGTCTTTTTTTGGAGCCTCTATCGTAACAATAGTTTTTGGTACTTTATTTTTTTTATCAAATTTGGATCATGAAAAAAAACTAAATTTACAACAAGCTTTTTTACTCACAGCACTTTCTTGGTTAAGTATTGCAATCTTTGGGTCTCTTCCATTTGTATTTTCTAATTTAAACTTTTCATTCACTAATGCTTTTTTTGAGAGTATGTCAGGGATTACTACTACTGGCTCTACAATTATCTCAAATCTTGAGGATATGCCTAAAGGTATTTTACTATGGAGAGCAATACTTCAATGGTTAGGTGGTATTGGTATAATTGTAATGGCAATTACTTTAATGCCAATTATGAATGTTGGAGGTATGCAGCTATTTAAAATATCCAACAATGACTCATCAGAAAAAATTCTTCCAAAATCAAAAGAGATCGCACTGAGATTAATTTATATCTATTCAGGTCTAACTGCTCTTTGTGCTATTACTTATAATATTTTTGGAATGGATATTTTTGATAGTATTACTCATTCTATGACGACAATAGCAACAGGAGGTTTTTCAAATTATAATCAGTCTATTGGTTTTTTTAATAGTGTTGCAATAGAAACATCTGCAATGATTTTTATAATTTTGGGAAGTCTTCCTTTTATTGTTTATATAAAATTTCTAAATGGAAATAGATCTATCTTTACTTCTGATACTCAAATTAAAACTTTTTTAAAGGTTATATTTGTATCTATTATAATTTTATCAATTTATCTATTCGTAAATAATTCAAGTTCATTTAATATAAGATCAGTCTTTTTTAATGTCATTTCAATTTTGACAGGAACTGGTTATGTAAATGCTCAATTTGATAGTTGGGGAAGTTTTCCATTAGTTTTATTTTTAGGTTTAATGTTCATAGGAGGATGCGCAGGTTCAACAACATGTGGTATTAAAATATTTCGATTTCAAATTCTTTATTCTTTTATAACAAATCAGCTTAAAAAAATTATATATCCCAAGGGTATTTTTGTTTTGAAATATGACCAGAATCAAATTGATAATAAATTTATTGCTTCAATAATTTCATTTATATACATGTATTTAGTAATATTTTTTTTATTATCAGCTTTGTTATCTTTAACAGGGCTTGATTTTATTACAGCAATATCTGGTGCTGCTACTTCCATTTCTAATGTTGGTCCTGGGTTAGGATCTATAATTGGTCCTAATGGAAATTTTTCAACTCTACCTGATGTTTCAAAGTGGATTTTAACTATTGGTATGATCTTGGG
>ERZ802822.1295-NODE-1295-length-15844-cov-7.230291_pt1 | contig 15844 bp, 13 predicted proteins | sample MGYA00345649_ERZ802822 | MGnify/ENA primary metagenome ERZ802822 (study PRJEB30503, sample SAMEA104212359) | marine metagenome | biome: Westerlies Biome; feature: [SRF] surface water layer (ENVO:00010504) within the epipelagic zone...; material: water...
AATGAAGAAAAAAGATTATTTATTTTTTCATCAGATTTAATATTTTTATTTAATTGATCATTAAGGATTGAATGCTCCTCTTTGATAAATTTAAGTTTTTCAAGATCTTTAATTTTATCCTGTTTAATTTCTAAAATTGAAATTTTATCTAACAGCTCACCAACAGATACTTCAACCAGAATTTTATTCATAATTAAACATACTATGTTAAGTTGTTTTAAATATGTCTAATATTTTAATTATTAAACATGGTTCTTTAGGAGATATAGCTCAAGCTTGTGGAGCAATTCAAGATATTTTTGAAAATCACCCAGACGATCAAATTCATTTGTTAACAACAAAACCTTATTATGATCTTTTTAAAAAAAATCCCAATGTTTCAAATGTTATTTTAGATAAGCGACTATCAAGATTAAATCTGATTTATTTATATTCATTAATGAAAGAAATTAAAAAATACAGTTTTTCAAAAGTTTTTGATCTTCAAAATTCAAGCAGAACATCATTTTATAAAAGAATTTTATTCCCTAATGCAGTTAAAGAAAAATGGTCTTCTTCAGAAACCACTTTACCTAAAGATAAATCAAAAGAAGATTTTGATAAAGAATCTGTTTTGCAAAGATTTGAGCATCAACTTAAAAGTTCTGGTTTAAACACATCTAATGTAACTAATCCTGATTTTTCATGGAGTCTAACTGATATTTCTCAAACAAAGAATTCTTATGGACTAGATAGGTACATAGTTCTTTTTCCTTTTTGTTCACCTCACTTAAGTTTAAAGAAGTGGCCATATTATAATAATTTAATTCAATTGATTAAGGAAAAATTTGAAAATCAATTTAAAATTGTTGTTGCCCCTGGTCCTAATGAAATAAAAGAAGCATCAAATATTAACGCTATTTGTGTTTTAGATAACGGTAAGGCATTAGATATATCTCAACTTTCTTCTTTAATTAAAAATAGCTCTTTTGTTGTTGCGAATGACACTGGACCGGCTCACATAGCTGCTCATTTAGGATCTAAAGGTTTCGCTTTATTTGGTCCTCACACTTCAGCTTATAAAGTAAGCATAGAAACCGAAAATTTTAAAGCTATTCAAGTTTCAGATTTATCCAAGCTATCTGCTGGAAAAGTATTTGAAAGATTAAAAAGTTCTCTTAGCGTTACTTAATGAAATTATTTTAATAAACTTTTTTTGACAAAAACATCCCCTGACATTATCAGTCTTGCGTTTCTTGTTGTAGTAACTTTTATGTCCTCAATTATTTCGTTGTTATAAACAACTTCATAATCAATTTTTAAAAAACCAGAGGGGTGTTCAAGTGTAAAAAGCCCATTATTTGAAAAATTACTATAGAATTCTGAACAAACTGTATCTTTCGATTTGCATGCAGCTAATAAAGCCATTGATCCTGTTACTGCATAAGCTGGGTGACAATTCCATGGCATAAAATATCTTGAGCTTATATCTGCTGACTTGGAGTTATTTATAATGGACACCGATGGTGGAAATGTCCGACAAATTACCTCGGAATTAGGGTATGATGGGGGGGCTTTTTTCTCTCCCGATGGTAGCCAATTGGTGTTCCGTTCTTCTCGCCCTAAAACCGAGGAAGAGATTCAAAAATATACGTCTTTGCTTGAACAAGGATTGGTAGAGCCCACTAATATGGAACTCTACGTAGTCAATGTGGATGGTACTGGTTTACGTCAAATTACCGATTTAGGTAACGCAAACTGGGCCCCTTATTTTCATCCTTCCGGGGAAAAAATTGTGTTCGCATCCAATCACAAATCAACCAGAGGGTTCCCCTTTAATCTGTTCGTGATCAATGTGGATGGAACGGGATTAAAGCAACTTAGTTTCGATGATACCTTCGATTCCTTCCCTATGTTTTCTTATGATGGAACCAAACTTATTTTTGCTTCTAACCGCTTTAACGGGGGCGATCGGTCGACCAATGTGTTTATTGCTGATTGGGTTGAATAAGGAAAATATCTTGGGCTATGGCAAAGCCTATGGATAGGACCTGTCCTGCTAGAGAGATCGCTACAGGACCATCAAAAGGGGCTTTTTCTACGATGGTGAGTTCAACCCCAGGTAGCACCCCTTGTTTTTCTAAGTATCGTAGTAATTCGGGATTCTGATCTTTGACCCTTCCTACTATATAGAGTGTATTTAGCTCAGCGTCATGGAGCGCTAAAGTAGCTTTTTCAGGCATAACGCCATCTTTGCTTGGAATGGGATCTCCATGCGGGTCATGGGTGGGATGATTCAGTAATTCAGCGATTCTATCCTCAAACTGTTCTGATATATGATGTTCTAGCTTTTCGGCTTCATCATGAACCTCATCCCATGAGTACCCCATCACTTCCTTCAAATACAGCTCCAATAAACGATGGTGTCGAAGTATCTCCAGAGCAACTTTTTTTCCTGCAGGACTAAGTTCTGCGCCTTTATAGGATTCATGGACGATCAAATTCATACCAGCAAGCTTTTTTAGCATATTGGTCACCGAAGCATTCGATACCTCTAATGCTTGGGCTATAGCCGTCGTGGTTGCCTTTTCACCATCGGCTTCTAGTACATAAATGACCTTTAGGTAATCTTCTAAAGCCTGACTTAATCGCATTACATGTTCAATTCTACATATTCATCGAAGCTAATACGCTCAAAGGCATTACTTCCTACATAGCGCAGAAGCAACGTATAAATATCAGCTTCAATGAATCCCGGTTGCGCTCCTAGTACCCCGCCTTCTGCATCTACAAAATAATGCGTAGGAAAAGACGAGAGTTGTAGTCCGCGAGCCAGTTGATTTTTAGTGTACTGCGTGCCATTGAATACCACAGGGTCAGGGGATTCTCCATCTAGCTGAACAGGTATAAAGTATCGATTGATAGCGTCTACAACGGACGAATCGGGCAGGCTTTCTTTTCGCATTTTAAGGCAGTAGGTACACCATTCAGCATATCCAAAAATCAGTACTTTTTTTTGCGATTCTACGGCTAATCGCTGTGCTTCTTCGAGACCTACCCATTCAAAGCCAGAATCAATGATAGATTGAATTTGCTCATGTGCCGACACTGGTTTGTCTCCAGCACTGTTACTTTGATTGTTTAGTAATTGGGCCTGAGCCAGTGATGTGCCTAAAAGCAGGTTAAATAAGATAACCGACAGTATTGTTCGCATAAGAATCTCTGATTTTTGATACCTATAATATAGAGTATTTCGATATGCATTGAAATAACTACACTCGTTTCGTTATCTTATTCGCTTATTGAATGTACTTAATTCTACATCCCCTTTTTTATGGCAGATACTGAAGCGTCTATTAAACCACTCAAACCCAGTATATTACAGGCTTTATTACCCATTCTGTTTCTGATTGTCGCCTTATTCATCAATGTTCGCATATTTGGTGACGCTGCCCTTGATGGCTCTAATCAAATCATTTTGATGCTTTCTGCCGGAGTGGCTTCCATCGTAGCTATCCGCTTAGGGTATAAATGGAAAAAAATCCGCAGTAGTATCGTTAAAAGTATTTCTTCGGCACTTTCTTCTATCATTATCCTACTTCTTATTGGCTCCTTAGCGGGTACATGGCTATTAAGTGGGGTGGTACCCGCTATGATTTATTATGGTCTACAAGTGTTAAACCCAACCATATTTCTAGTAGCAGCTACCATTGTTTGCGCCGTTGTTTCCGTTGCAACTGGATCTTCATGGACAACCGCGGCTACTGTTGGGATTGCATTAATTGGTATTGGAACTGCATTAGGTTTAAACCCAGGTATGGTTGCTGGTGCTATTATCTCTGGGGCTTACTTTGGTGATAAAATGTCGCCCCTTTCCGATACCACCAACCTTGCCCCTGCTATGGTGGGTACTGATTTGTTTACCCACATTCGGTATATGGCGTATACTACCGTTCCTTCCATTACCATAACACTGATCATATTTTTGATCATTGGTCTAATGCAAGACCCAAGTGGGAGTACGACGAGCACACAAGAAATCCTAGATGCTATTAACGGGAGTTTTTATATCTCACCCGTGTTATTCCTTGTACCTATTGCCGTCGTTATCATGATTGTTAGAAAAGTACCTGCAATCCCTGCCATCATGTTTGGCGCTATATTAGGTGGAATTTTTGCCGCTATTTTCCAACCAGAAGCGGTCTTAAGTGTATCAGAATACGATACCCTTACAGCTGAAGCCTACTATGTGGGGATTATGAAAGCCTTCTACGGGAATATACAAATCGTGACTGGCCAGGAAATAGTTGACGATCTGCTAAGCTCGGGAGGTATGTATGGCATGCTGGGCACGGTTTGGCTTATCGTTTCGGCCATGATATTTGGGGGCGTTATGGAGGGAACAGGCATGCTTCGACGCATAGCAAAGGCCATTATCAGCGTAGTTAACTCAACAGGCTCTTTGGTCGCATCCACGGTGGGAACCTGTGTATTCTTCAACATTACCGCTTCGGATCAATATTTGGCTATCGTCGTGCCGGGACGAATGTATACCGACACCTATAAGGAGAAAGGCTTAGCTCCGGAAAACCTGAGTAGAACGCTAGAAGACTCGGGCACCGTCACTTCGGCCTTGATTCCTTGGAATACGTGTGGGGCATATCACGCCAATGTCTTAGGAGTGGCAACCTTTGCCTATCTCCCATTTGCCTTCTTCAACCTAATTAGCCCCTTTATGACTATTTTCTTTGCCTATATGGGAATAAAGATACGTGCTCTAAAGGATGCTAAAACCGAAGACAATTAGCTCAAGCGCTGCACGGCAGTTTCTAGGCGCTCAAGACATTCTGTTTTACCAAGTAATTCCATAGCAGGAAATAAATCAGGTCCAAAGCCCTGACCCGATAAAGCAATTCGAACGGGCATCATAACTTTTCCAAAACCCACTGATTCGGCTTCTACCGTTGCTTCTAAGGCTTGTTTTATAACAGGTGCCGTAAACTCTTGGTCGACTATAGGTACCAATTGGCCCGTAAAGGATTGGACGAGTTCTACGCTTTGATCATTCCATTTTTTTAGCGCGTTGGGATCGTATTCAGTAGGGGATTCATAGAAAAAACGACCCATAGGCACAAACTCATCAACCTTAGACACTCGTTCATGCAACAATGCTATTACGCTTGTAAGGAAGGAAGCGTCATCGGCTTTAATACCACTATCTGAGAATAATTGCTGTACCTGTGGTACTAAGTCTTCTAATGTTCTATGATGGACATAATGCTCATTATACCACATGAGCTTTTTGTAATTAAATACCGCGCCTCCCTTACTTACGCGGTCTAGACTAAATTTTTCACAAAGAGAATTCATATCATGTACCTCGCTGTCATCGCCAGGATTCCATCCTAAAAAAGCCAAGAAATTAATTAATGCTTCTGGCTCATAATGCCCAAATCGATATTCTTTGGTATTTACAGGTATCCCTTCGGTTTCGGCTTTCCGCTTGGATAACTTTCCGCCGCTTGGTGACATAATAAGTGGCAAATGAGCCATCGTAGGTGCTTCCCAACCAAAGGCTTTGTATAAGAGCATATGTTTAGGTGCTGAACTCAGCCATTCTTCCCCACGTATTACATGAGTAATCTCCATGGTGTGATCATCTACTACGTTGGCTAAGTGATACGTCGGCATTCCATCGGACTTAAGCAAAACTTGGTCATCCAATCCAGCCGTATCAAAGGAAACAATGCCTCTAATTTCATCCTCAAATTTAACGGTTTCGCGTCGTGGAACTTTTAAACGAATGACATATTCATCCCCATTTTCCAACTTTTCCTGCACCTGATCTTGAGATAAGGTTAGGCTATTTTTCATGCTTTGTCGAGTAATTGAGTCATACTTTGGGGAGGGGTTTCCCGACTTTTTTAGTCGCTCTCGCATTTCCTCAATTTCATCGGTGGTATCAAAGGCGTAGTACGCATCACCCTGTTCAATGAGCTGCTGCGCATAGTGAAGGTAGCGTTCTTTTCGTTCACTTTGTCGATACGGGCCAAAAGTACCTGGTTTGTGTGGTCCCTCATCGATCTGAATGCCAGCCCATTCTAGTGACTCAATAATATCCTGTTCCGCATCCTCAACATATCTTGATTGATCGGTATCCTCTATTCGAAGCACAAAGGTGCCTTGATGGTGTCGCGCAAAAAGATAATTATACAAAGCTGTACGTAATCCACCAATATGTAAAAACCCCGTTGGTGAGGGGGCAAAACGAACTCTAACACTCATAATTCTAAAAATTTTAACAGTTAGCTAAAGATACGAATAATCCACTTTGATGAAGGCATAATCCAAAAGGTATTTACCGGCCGTGTAGCTTCATTTTAAAAGAGCCAAGAGAAGCCTTTTTTTATGTACATTGTGGCCTGTAAATTTTTCTTTACGGGTTAATCTGAACCCAAATCCACCGTTTAACCAAGTTTATGAGCGCGAAACTACTCATTCAATGCAGCTTTGCCCCTAATGTATATGACCTTGTCGCATTCTTTCGTGCTGATCAGGTGCTCATACTAGGTGGTCAACCTTGGTCGAGAAAGGGACGAAGTCATCGTGCGGCTATTCGAAACAAAGATCAACGGCAGTGGATTGGCCTGCCCATTCGTACCGAGGATAAAAAAAAATTACTTTCACAGGTTCGTATCGATTCTAAGCAAGATTGGACAGGACCATTGTTAAATGCGGTCCAACATAGTTATGCTAAAGCTCGCTATCATGACTACTATTGGAAGGAATTCGAAGCGTTGATTATGGAGGCTTCGAAGCATGAACGATTGTGGGATTTTAATAAGCGTGTGTTGCGAGGATTGCTTGAATTCACATCACTCCATTATGTATCGGAAAAGCTTAGATTCATTCCCGAACCTTACGACTTTAGGGAAGACCATGAAGCTCTTCTTGGCAATGACATTCCTAAGATGTTGAAAACCGGAGATCCTACACTATCGAGTGTACAGTCAAAATGTGCCTATATACAAGAATGCCATTCGCACACCTATATGAGTCCAATTCCTGATGCTGAGACAAGTTATGTCCCAGGGTTCCACTATCCACAACACCACGGTGCATTCATAGAGCACTGCAGCTTTATTGATCTACTTTTTGAACAGGGGCCAGACAGTTATCGATACCTCAAAAACCAAACGTATTAACGGTTAGCCCATTCAGGTAAGACCCCAATTTCAACCCCAAATACGAAGCCAAAAAATGTGAGTGCACCGAGGGATAGTAACGCGATAAAAAGCAGATTAAGCAACAGGCCCGCCCTACTCATTTCAGGGATGGTAATTCGTCCACTTCCATAAACTATAGCGTTGGGTGGTGTTGCCACGGGAAGCATAAAAGCGCAACTAGCCGCAAGTACAGTTGGTATTGCAAACAGCAAGGGATTCTCCCCTAATCCTATTGCTATGGATGCCAAAATGGGCAAAAAGGTAGCGGTGGATGCGGTATTACTAGTCATTTCAGTTAAAAATACCATCAGGGCAATCACAATAACCACCAATAAAACGATAGGCCAATTTTGTAAACCACCAATTCCACTACCGATCCAAGCAGCTAGACCTGTTGAGCTAATGGCTGAGGCCATGCTAAGCCCTCCACCAAACAATAACAAGATACCCCATGGTAGGCGCTGCGCATCTTTCCATTCCAAAATACCCTGGTAATTCCCTCCTTGTTCATCATCATTAGCAGACGAATCTGCAGGCGAGCCTGAATCAATATCGTCTGAGCTTTGATCCACATCTTTGCGTTGTTTACCTGCTGGTACTAAAAACAGTGCAACCCCAATGGCAATAGCGATTCCCGCATCGGATAAACCAGGCAAATAGGGCGCTAAAGCTGGCCTGAACATCCATAGTAAGGCCGCTGAAACGAAGAGAATACCTACTTTTTTCTCTTGATTGGTCATTTTACCCAGCTGGTCTAATTCTCTTGCAATTAGTTTTTTACCCCCAGGTATTTCAGTAATTCTAATAGGATATATCCATCGGGTAAGCACAAAGTAGAGCAGTGGAATAGACACCAATAAAAGGGGGACGCCGACTTTCATCCATTCCAAAAAACCTATTTCTACTCCATAATTTTCTAACATAAAAGCTGCCAGTAGAGCATTGGGCGGAGTTCCAATGAGTGTGCCCATACCCCCAATATTACAGGCGTATGCAATACTTAGTATGAGAGCAAGTTCGAAATTTGTTTTTTCTTTAGTTGATTTCAAGTCTGATGACTCGCTGTTCTCCGCACCACGATCGATCAATGCAAGTATAGAAAGGGCTATCGGCAACATCATTATAGCCGTAGCGGTGTTACTGACCCACATACTTAAAAAAGCAGCGGCAACAATAAATCCTAAAATAATAGATTTTGGCGCTACCCCTACTCTAGATACAATGACCAGCGCCACTCTACGGTGTAAATCCCATTTCTCCATCGCAATGGCTAGTATAAAACCACCTAAAAAAAGAAAGATTAACGGATTGGCATAAGGCGCTGTGGTTGCAGCAATAGCTTGCACCCCAAGTAAAGGGAATAGGACGATAGGCACCAGAGCAGTAACTGAAATAGGTACCGCTTCGGTAATCCACCAAATACCCATAAAAATCGTAACTGCAGCGGCATACCACCCTTCCTGGCTAAGCCCTTCAGGTGGTGATAAAAGAAGCATGATAATGAGCACTAGAGGGCCCAAGATCATGCCAAAACGTCCTAAATCGATGTTATTAATCATCTAGCCAATATTCTAAATAAGGGATATTATATATACTAGTCCAACCAAAAATGCGTAATCCATTACTCATTTGCCAGACAGCTGGACGAAATCCACCTTCCCGTTTTGGCAAATGACTGGCCTCTTCTAATGCTTCAGAAATAGCTGCTTGATGTTCAAACTCCCATAGATCTTTTTCTAAGGGGTCAGTTTTTAAGGCTTGGGCTCGATGGACTGCTTCTTCTAGCAGACTCTGCTCACCAGAGTACTCATAACCCAATACTAAGCTACTAATTGAAGATAAATAGGATTCCATATCATGATTATACGGTGGAACATCTCGTACCCGAATAGCGTGATCGATGATCGATTGTCGGTACTGGGGTTCATCCGTCATTTGAATGACTTTTCGCATTCCATTACTCACGTACACTTGAGAATAACCGTAGCGATTAATGACGATAGAATTACCTTGATCAGCGTCATATTGAAGATGTATCATTCGTTCAACACGATCCATTAGTTCGGCTTTATAGACGGGATCTTTTGTGGCATCTACCACTTCTGCGAGATTCCAAACCGAAAGATAAAGTCGACGGCCTTTCAGTCCATGCTCGTCGAACACCCGTTTTACATAATAATTTGCGGTTTCTTTGGCGACTTCTAAGCCTCTATGATTCCCACCCAAGTAATAGGATGAGACCCATCCGGCTACCCATACATGAGCGCTCAACAAGGAAGTATAGTGTTGGTCGGCATGACGTCGGCCCATTCCAACATAGGGTGATCCTTTAGGTTGAGCAGCTGATTGCAAGGCATTAAGTGATTCGTTGGTATCTCCAACATACTCAGGATCTTTAGGCCAGTGTACATTGTCTACATCCATAGTGTGTTTAGAACTGGCTTTAGCCACTCTGTAATAATCCGGGTTTCCAGTGCGGATAAATTGGAGCCACCACATGTAATCATTGGCTGGCTCGTTATTGGTCCACATTTGCCATTCGTTGCGATAGTAATAGGTCAGGAAGTCTCCATAATTTAGCATTCCATACCAAGGCTCCCACTGCTGGTTATACCGCATCCACTCAAATTTATAATCCAAATGACGTTCGTAGTCAGCAAAGGCATCCGAGGCCGCTGCCATCTTTCCAAAAGCCTCTGATTTGGCGTACCATTCAGGGCTAGCGTGTGCCACCGGGGGCTTCATGAGGGTTTTTACCTGATTGGCTGCATCTGCTAGGGGTTGAGATGAGCCTGAGTTTGATTTATTAGAACCATGGAAGTAAAAAATCATATCGGTAGTTTTAGCTAAGCCTTGTGCAAAATTAGCTATCATCCCGCTATCAGTATTGTTGTCTTGTTTAGCAAAACTCATCGGCTCTACATTGGGAGTCCATGCATAAGCATGTAAGGTTTTAGCGGCATCATCTACATACAATTCTTTTGGATATTCCTCGAAAAAGTGTTCAAACGCTACCGTGATACCCCGTTCATCATCAGCTACAGTTACCCACCCTGGCGCACGCTCTGCCGTTGACGTTGATTCTCCTTCTATCCCCCAGCTTGCCTCAAATACTCCTTCCATTCGAGCATCCGACCCAGAATTTGCCAACGGTGGTATTTGCGAAGGATTAGGTCCCGACTGCAATAGTGAAAAAGCCTTCTCCCCTTCTAAAGAGACGGTATAGGATTCGGTAGACTCCGGCCCATACCAAGCCTCTTTGTAGGCCTCCGTGTACACCCTTGCATTTTCCTTGAGTTGATAATCTAACCGTAGTCCTAAGGCCGCTATTTGATCGTTGGGCTGAGTGAAACCAGGATCTTGATTTAGGGGTTCTTCATCGACGATGTCGTCCATTTGCGTTGCGATGGCCTCGTATTCTCCCGACTGCTTCTGGTGTTTATCGGGCACACCGGTATAAACAAAGGTATGCTGAACACGAACATAACTCTTTCCTGCGTAGGCATGAATACGCATAACGAAAGGAGCTGAATTATTGTCCTCTCGTGCATATTGATACTCCCCTTCCACCCTAATAATCGCGTGTAGCGGTCCAGTACCCAGCTCCTTAACGGTTCGAGTCACAACCGCTTTAGAGGGGTCCAAGCCTGCATCATCCAGTATATCCAAGAAATTAGCGCGTTGGGCTGCACCTGTAGCGATTATGTCATCCTCGTCAAATCCGTCCCCTTCTAAGTCTAGTTCTACTTTATCCATGAATCCGCTGCTTGGGGGGGCATTGAAATAACCGCCTCCCATTCCTTTTTCGATGGTGAAACGCAGTGGTCCCGTATTCACTTCCACTTCTCCTGTTGGACGTTGGTTGTTGTTGACCTTGACTACCTGATCATACAAACGTCCATTTCGAACACCCTCACCATATTCAACGCTATAGGAATCTTCCTCGCCTGAAAAGAAAAATACCCAAATCCATTTGATTGAAGCATCTGCCGGATCCCAAGTGCTTACCTTGGTAATTTGAGACGGAATTTCTTGCCCACGAGCGTTTAGCACTCTCACGTGATCTGGTGAATATAGAGTGCCTTCTGGAATGGGTATACCCAGTAATTGAGGCGTATCAGCTACGTTCTCTTTTACTTCTACCGGAATAGTGTACGCTGTGCTTTGGGCTTGCGCACCCGCCTGTGTAGGTAGAGTAAAAACTCCGAGCAACAACAGGATGATTGATTTTAACGTGAATCTTCGGCGATTTTTCATGGTAAAAGTCCTTCGTTTGTAAGGTGAAATAGAGAGGTAAAGTGAGTATTGGTTTAGGGCTCTTGTTTCGTTGAATCCAGCGCTAAAGCAGCGGCACCGAGTACCGCGACATATTCTAAGGCTGAGGGTATTATCTGCAGATTAGTGAGGGAGTTAGGGTAGGCGAAACGTTCTAAGCCCTTCCAAACTTTTTCTTCTATATAAGACCACACACTTGCAGTCGCTCCGCCAAGCAGTATGATTTCAGGGTCGTAGGCATATAATACGGCCTTAATACCTTCGGAAATGTGGTGAGCATAGTCGGTGTACTTAGCTATGGCCTCAGCATCTCCATTTTGGGCTTTTTTATACACTGAATCGCCTGTTTCGCCAAAAAAACGTTCGAAAAATTGCCCGGAGCAATAGTGTTCAAGTATAGATCCTTTATAAGGAAACATGCCCACTTCTCCGGCTCCGCAGTTAGTACCAGAAACCAAGGTTCCATTGAGCACTACTCCCGCACCAAAACCGGTACCTATTATTAAGCCAATAACATTACTTTTTCCCTTGGCCTGTCCGTAATACCGCTCTCCGAGTACAAAGCAATTCGCATCGTTATTCACCCAGGTAGGCACTGAAAATCGTGCTTCCATGATATCTTTGAGATGTACTTCTTTCCAAGAGGGTATATTTTGAACATCATAGACAATACCTCTTTCCACATCTACCACACTTGGAACCCCTATTCCAATAGAACGAATTGCTGGATGCCAACATAACTCAATAAGTGAAGCCATCTGCTGGATTAAGGTGTTAGGGTCTTCGGATTGATCGATAGGTGCTTCGTGTAAGGCTTCGACTGCTCCTTCATGTACCCGCCCTACGCGTATGTTTGTAGCCCCTAAATCGATACCTAGCAGCATGGTTAATTATCTTTTGAACCGAATTCTATGGTTTTGTTCGTAATGATGGGATTAGCCCAGAATCCTATACTTAAGATATATCCGTAGGTTAGAAATAGAAATATCATCCCGACTCGAAGGCCAAAAACATCACCCAGTGAGCCCACAATTAGAGGAACAATTGCTCCACCAGCTATGCCTGTTACCAGAATACCAGAAAAGGAACCGTGATGTTCTTCCATGGAGTTAAGGGCTAAAGAGAAAATAATGGGCCACATGACCGCGATAAAGAAACCAATAGCGGGGAATGCAACACGGGCTACGTTTGCTGAGCCAAATAGTGCAGCAGCCAAACAAATAAGTACGATGGAGGTGAATACTATTAGTACTTTGCGGGAGTCCATAATTTTTAACAAAAACAGACCCAATACGGTACCGGCTGTCATTAGTCCCCAAAATGTTGATACTGCAGAAGCACCTACCGTTTGTGGATCTAGTCCATGATAGGTGGATAAAAACTCCGACATCCAATTAGCTACTCCTTGTTCGGTTCCCACATAACAAAAGATTCCAAAGAAGAATAAAAGCACTTTTTTGTTTTTTAGTAAATCGATGTGGGTTTGTAATGCACCCACCTTTTCATCTTCCGTTTTAATTACTTCAGGAAACTTAGAAACCGCTATTACGACCATCATAGCTAATGAAACGAGCGCAAATAGCCAGTACAAAGATACCCAGGGTAAGTTATCTGGAACTACACTGCTCAAGGCTTGTAGAAACCATCCGTTATCGGCTTGTCCCATATTTAGCACCAAATAAGAATATACCAGTGGACTTAAAAAAGAAGCCGCCCCAAAAAATAACTGTCCAATTAATGAATTGAAGGCAAAATGCTCTTCCCCACCGGATACCCGGAGTAAGGGGTTAATGGCTACTTGCAGCATAGCCATACCGGTTCCAATTAAAAATAGGGATAAAACAGCCACCCGGTAACTAGGGATTAAAGAAAATAGTAATGCTCCAAAAAAGGCCACACCAAAGGCTAAAATCATGACTTTTTTCTCAGCATAACGCTCTATGAGTATTCCAGCAGGAATCGACATTACACCATAGGCTATAAAAAAAGCGAACGGTAGCAAAGCCACCAAGGTAAGACTAAGCTCGAAATCCTCGATAATTTGAGGAACTAGGGGGCCTATGATATTGGTCAGGAATGAAATAACAAAAAAGGTGAGCAAAATAAGCCCGACCATGAAATAATTACGCTGCATAATATTGGTTAGTTTAAGAGAGTAAAAATTGGGCCCTTTATTTAGGATCGGGCCCTTAAAATCCTATAAAAGACCTAGTTGTCGTTGAGCATCGGGAAAATAGCTCTGATTTCTTCTTCAGAAGGCTGATGTCCGTACTCACATATCTCAAATGATTCAACAAAGCGGAAAGAAGCCGCTTTTTCAGTGCCATACCACTTTTCTAGACTTGCTCTTTGCTCGTCAGAAACTCGGCTACGGTTTGTGTAGGAGTTCAGTAAATACTGAAAGCGTTCTACTGGGTTTTCTGGCACTTGATCCAATCTTCCTCCCACCCATGGTAACCACTCATACATCTGGGAATCATGAGCATCCAGTCCACGTACTTTTTGTTCAAATACCTCATCGATTCCTACCACAATATCGTGTGAAAATGGATTTGGCTTTTGAAAACCATCACTCATATATAAAAATACCGGGTTTTTAGTCAATGGTGGGGTATCAGGAGTCACATTGGGTACCACTACCATGTAGGCAGCATCTTGTACCAACACACCCGCATAGCGGTGATCTGGATGATAGTCATTAGGCCGTAAACCTAACACCACATCGGCATCCCACTTCCGGATTTCGCGAATGACTTGTTGACGAATGTGCAACTCAGGTAAGAGTTCTCCATCGTGATTATCTAAGACAGTGTACTCGGCTATGCCTAGTTGTCGAGCAGCTTCTTGTGCTTCGGCTCGTCGTCTTTTAGCCAGCATACCACCCCCTTCTTCGTGGTGTCCAGCATCTCCATTGGTGATGGAAACAAATTTAACGTTATGTCCGATTTTGGCCATGAGTGCGGCTGTTCCACCCATTTTTGAATCAGCATCATCGGGATGTGCAAAAACGGCGATAATATTCAATGGACCTTCTTGTATTTGTGCGTAAGCGCCTGTGGACAAGAGACCAACAAGCATAAGAACTAGTAAGGATTTCATAATTCGTGGTTCTAAATTTGGTTAACGTTGCGTTTCTCTGAGAAAATAATAGGTGTTAGAAAAATCCTAGAGTAAAAAAAAACCGGGATACCGTGTTGGGCACCCCGGTTAAGGTCATCTAGAATGTTTAATGTTCCGCATTTTGTGACATTTCGTCTGGCGCAACATCAATTTGGCTTTGTGGAATTGGGAACAGTAACGTAACCGAAGCCTCGGCTATGCCCAACTGAGATGCCATCACACTTTTCGCCTTTCCATGACGAAGAAGATCTGGCCAGCGCTTATTCTCAAAGGCTAACTCAACTCTTCGCTCATGTAGTAATTTATCGTCATAAGAACCTGGAGTGGTACCATCAATAGCGGCAAGACCGGCACGTGCACGCACCTGGTTTATGTAACCATAGCCTTCGGCACCTTCTCCTACGGCCTCAGCAAGATTCAATAGAACCTCTGCATATCGAATCTCTACCCAATTAACATCTGAATCGAATGGAGCAGTAGGAGTATCTTCGTATTTCTCCACTGTTGCACTATCCGAAAGGGTTGCTGGTTGTCGTAAATCTCCTGATTCATAGGAGTCAATGAAATCTTGAGTCACCGTCTGAGGGGCTGTTCCTCCACCTACTCCACCGGCAACACCAGAGGCAGTAAACATATCTGTATAAGAACTTCCTTCTCCTACGTTGCCACTCATGTACTCAATTTGAAATAGAATTTCGCTACTGCCCTCATTCCCTGGACCCCATACATCAGCGTAGTTAGCTTCTAAGGAATACACATTAGAAGATACTACTCGCTTAAGTGGGGCAACCGAAGAAGCTTTGTCACCGGCTTGTAGGTACACACGACCTAGTAAGGCGGCGGCGGCACCTGAACTCACACGACCGGTAGAAGGTAATAGTCCTTCCGCAGTAGTTAAGTCCGTTGCAATTTGAGTCATCACCTCAGAAGCAGAAACCTGATTCAGGTTCATGTTCTGTGGGGCGGTCACTTCTGCTGTAATCAAGGGTACATTTCCAAAAATGACGCCTAAATGATAATACAATAAAGAGCGCACAAACAAAGCTTCACCCTTAATACGATTTTTTACTTCATCACTGGTAAAAGTGATTTCGTCAATTCTTGATATGATTGCATTTGTTCTTGCAATCCCGTCATATGAAGCCACCCAAGCATCATTTAATTCACCTGCTGTAGGTATTTCTCCAAATGTATCTATGTCCTCCAATGTTTCTGCTAAACCAGTAGCACCACCACCATTAGCA
>ERZ802822.1302-NODE-1302-length-15726-cov-14.682152_pt1 | contig 15726 bp, 14 predicted proteins | sample MGYA00345649_ERZ802822 | MGnify/ENA primary metagenome ERZ802822 (study PRJEB30503, sample SAMEA104212359) | marine metagenome | biome: Westerlies Biome; feature: [SRF] surface water layer (ENVO:00010504) within the epipelagic zone...; material: water...
TCAACCTGGCGGACATCAAATAGCGTCAACGCGCCTCCGGCGCCGCTGAGATCGATGCCGTCCAGCAGGATGCCCACCGAGGGATTGACCGGCTCGACAAACTGACTGCGCTCACCGATGCCCCGAATCTGAAAAAAGCGGCTGCGTGAGGCGCCCGAGGAAGTCGCCACGTTGGGCGCCAACGTGATCAGGTCCTCAAGATGCGCCGCACCGCGCCGTGACTGGGTGTGCTCGGTCAGCACGCTAGCACTGAGGGGTGCAGTGCCGGTAGTCAATAGCGTGGCCGTGACAGTGACCTCTTCGAGCGCCATGTCGGCTTCCTGCGCAAACGCGATGCCAGCGCAGGTGAGTAGCGGCAACACGCAGGCAATGCCCGATAGACGGGCGGAGCGATTGCTTCCGATCGGTGCGTGTGGGTGTCGTGCGGGCGGCGTCATGGAGAGATGCTTCACGCGTTGGTGCTCCTCAAAGATCTGGCAGGGGCACACAGCGTTTGGCGGGATGATCGTCCGAACACCTAGTCCCTCCGCCGGTATAATCCGGATCAGGTTCGACGGGTTCACCGGGTCGGTATCTCAGGCAAAGGCCACCCCGCAGGTCGGTGTATTTTAGCACAGACACAGCGAAAGCCGCTAATGGGCGTGTTCTGGAGGCGAGCCGGAAAGCGCCTCTGTGGCAGTCTGTCACAGAGTTGTCACGACAGCTTTGTTACAGTTCGCAGACCATCCACGGAAGGGTAATTCCCCTTGGTCCCGCGTATGATGTGAGGCCAGCAGGGTTTGGACGCTACAACGACAGTGAACACCATCGACCAAAGCGCATGGAAGACGCGATTTGAAGAGGCATCGACCCGGATTCAAGATGGGGTGCAAAGCCTTTGGCAGGGCTTAGCTCGTGACCCTGAGCGGCTGCGGCGCCTGCAGGCCATCCTGATTGTAGTGCTGGTATTGTGGTCGCTCTCCAGCGTCAGTCAGCTGATCTGGATCCCCTTTCGCACCAATCCCATTGAAGTTGCGCCCGCTTTGGCGCTGAATCCCCCGAAGCCCACTGGTGGCAAGCAGGCTGCGGTGATTGATACCTCAGGCGTGTTGGGTCTTGGGCTTTTCGGCGGCTCGCCGGAGGCATTTGCCGATGCGGACAGTGCCGCGCTGACCGAGGCCAGTCGTGACGGCATTGAGCAAAATGCTCAGGAAACCCGTCTGGCGCTCACGCTGACCGGTATTGTGGCGTCGACCGAAGATGGCAGTGGCAGCGCGGTGATCAAGTCGGGTGCTGCCGAGCAGGTCTATGCGGTGGGCGACGCTTTGCCCGCTTCCGGGCAGGTGGTGCTGGCCAAGGTCATGCCGCAGCAGGTCGTGATCGACAACAACGGGACCTATGAGCTGATGAAGTTATACGAGGGACCTGGCATCTCGATTCCGACTCGGACCGCGCGGGCGCCTCGTCAAGACGCGGCTGCGTCTCTCGCTAGCTCTAATCCAAATGAGGCAAGCCCGTCTGCTACAGCGGCGGAACAAACCGCCTTGGCCAGTCAATATCGTCGCCAACTTTATGACAGCCCCGAATCGCTGGCGTCAGTGGTCTCCGTATCACCTGTTCGAGAGGGCGAACGGGTTGTCGGGTACCGCATTGCGCCGGGGGCTGATCGCGTCGCCTTTGATGCCTTTGGATTTCAAACCGGTGATATTGTGACGGCAGTGAATGGTCTGGCGCTCAGCGATGCGAGTAATACAGTGAAGCTTTACCAGACGATGAAAGACGCCACCCAGGCCTCATTTGACATAGAAAGGGACGGTGGCAACGTGACCGTCAACGTTGATCTCGCCAGCCCCTGACAGGATGACCGTGAACATTTCAGACCTCACCGCTTTGCTCAAGAACAGCCTGAGCGCGATCGCCGTCACGGCGGCACTCACTCTGAGTGCTGGCTCCGCGGCGCAGGAATATACGGTCAACCTCAAGGACACCGACATTCAGGAGTTCATCAAGTTTGTTGCCGACGTGACCGGCACGACCATGGTGGTGGACCCGAATGTAAAGGGGAAGGTCATGGTGATCTCATCGAAGCCGGTGTCACAGGCAGAACTCTATGACCTGTTCCTGTCCATTCTCGATGTGCAGGGCTACACCGCAGTAAGAAGCGGGCAGGTGATTCGCATTGTTCCGAGTAAAGATGCCCGCTCATCGCCGGTGCCCATCATGGAAGATCAAGCGGCGGTTGGTAACGACGAATACGTGACACAGGTCATCCGCCTCGACAATATCTCGGCGGCCAAATTGATTCCTGTCCTTCGTCCGCTGGTGCCGCAGCAGGCGCATATGGCGGCCTACGCACCCAGCAACGCCATCATCATCTCCGATATTCGATCCAATATTGGCCGGATCGTCGACATTATTGAGCGCATGGACCGCTCGGCGGTGCAGACCACGGAAATCATCCGCCTCAAGTACGGGGTGGCCGAGGACGTGGTCAGCATGCTGAACACGCTTGAGAAGTCCCGGCAGGGTGAGGGTGCTGAAGCCGATAAAGAGGCGGTGCTGGTGGCCGACAAGCGCACCAATAGCGTTGTGGTGACTGCGGACGAGATGTCGGTCGATCGCATCCGCAAACTGGTGGCATATCTTGACACGCCGCTCGAGCAATCCGGCAACGTCCGCGTGATTTATCTCGAGTATGCCGACGCGACAGAGATCGCTGAAGTGCTGACCCGCGTCATGCAGAACATCTCCCGGTTGGAGGAAGGCGGCAGTAACAAGCGCGCTGGCAGTGGTGAATCGACGATTGAGGCCGATGAGGGCACCAACAGCCTGATCATTACCGCCGATACCGACGAGATGGCGGCGCTAGAAGCCGTCATAGCGCGGCTGGATATTCGCCGAGCCCAGGTGCTGATCGAGGCCATCATCGTGGAGGTGACAGTCTTGGAAGGTCAGGAGCTGGGGCTGCAGTGGCTGTTCGCCAACGATAGCGGTGTCTATGGCAGCAACATCACCACGAATGAGGCCAGACGTAACAGTTTGAGCCAGTTGGGCGGCGCGCTGGTCCCCGATGATGGCTCAGAAAACATAGGCACCAGGGAAGTGGCTGCGTCACTCGCAACAATACCCGGAACGACGCTCGGTTGGGGTGTGGTCGATGAGTCCTTGACGATGACCGTGATCCTCAATGCCCTGGAATCCCAGGGAAATACAAACATTCTCTCCACCCCCAGTCTGCTCACCCTCGATAACGAGGAGGCCTTCATTACGGTAGGCCAGCAGGTGCCCTTCGTGACCGGTTCCTACACCAATACTGGCGTGGGCAATGGTGCGTCGAACCCGTTCCAGACGATTGAACGCCAGAGCGTGGGTGTGACCTTGAAAGTGACGCCGCAAATCAACGAAGGTGATGCCGTAGTGATGGATATCACTCAGGAGGTCTCCAGTCTCGGCCCCGCTCTCATCGCCTCAGACATCATTACCAATGAGCGCAAGATCGAAACGATGGTGCTCGCTAATGACGGCAACATCGTGGTGTTGGGTGGTCTGGTTGAAGACAAAGTGACTGATAGCAGCGAGGGTGTGCCGGTATTGTCCAGTATCCCCCTGCTGGGCCGCTTGTTCCGCAGTGATGCGGTTGAGGTGACCAAGCAAAATCTGCTGGTCTTCATTCGCCCAACTATCATTCGCAATGATGAAGATCTGGCGGGTGCCACCGCGGAAAAATATCGCTTTATCAGGGATCAGCAGATGGAGCGTCGCGAGCGTGGCCTCATGTTCCTCGATGACGGCAACCTGCCGGTATTACCGACCTGGGAAGAGCAGCTTCAGCAGTTGCCCGAAGTGCCAGCCGACGATGCAGGGCAAGAGTGATCGCCGATGAGCGAGTCTGCACCGGAGTCCATACCCGTCGCTGAGCCTGCGAGCCTCGTCCTAACGTCTGGACTGCCTTTTACGTTTGCGCAGAGCCGCAATGTGCTGCTCGAGCGCTCCGGTGCCGCGCTGACCCTCCATTATGTTCCGCCGTTGGCCACTGACGTATTACTCGAGGTGCGACGCTACCTGGGGGAGGTGTTCTCACTGGCGCCAATCGATGAGGACCAGTTTCGTCAGCGACTCACCGTGGCCTATCAGCGTACCCAGAACGAGGCGGCACAGATGGCCGAGGACTTATCCTCGGATATTGATTTGTCGCGACTGGTGGAGGAGCTGCCTGACGTCGGCGATTTGATGGATACCGATGACGACGCGCCGATTATCCGTCTGATCAATGCTATTTTGTCTCAGGCGGTGAAAGAGCAGGCTTCGGACATCCACATCGAGACCTTCGAGGAGCGCCTCAGTGTCCGCTACCGGGTGGATGGCATACTGAGCGAAGTCCTCTCCCCCAAACGAACCTTAGCGCCGCTTTTGGTATCTCGACTGAAAGTGATGGCGAAGCTGGATATTGCGGAAAAGCGTGTGCCTCAGGATGGCCGTATCTCGGTGCGCATAGCCGGCTATAGCGTCGATATTCGCATGTCGACCATCCCATCTGCCCACGGTGAGCGGGTGGTATTGCGATTGCTTGATACACAGGCTGGGCAGCTTAATCTCAGTGAATTGCAGATGAATGAGCAGGTCGATAACGCGTACCGTGGCGCTCTGGCGAGCCCCCACGGGATCATCTTGGTGACCGGGCCCACGGGTTCGGGTAAGACCACGACGCTATATGCCGGGTTGTCCAGCATCAATGATAGTTCGCGCAACATTCTGACGATTGAAGACCCGGTCGAATACATGTTGCCCGGTGTGGGGCAAACCCAGGTCAATCCCAAGGTCGATATGACCTTCGCCCGGGGGTTGAGGGCCATTCTGCGACAGGATCCCGACGTCGTCATGGTGGGTGAGATACGTGATCTGGAGACCGCTGAAATTGCCGTTCAGGCGTCGCTGACGGGCCACCTGGTGTTGTCGACACTCCACACCAATACGGCAATCGGTGCCGTGACGCGCCTGCAAGACATGGGCGTAGAGCCGTTCTTACTCTCATCGAGCCTGCTCGCCGTGATGGCGCAACGACTGGTGCGACTCTTGTGTTTGGAATGTCGCGAGCCCTACCAGCCGGGGGAGGCTGAGCGGGAGCGACTGGGGCTGACTGATGAGAGTGTGCAGCTCTATCGTGCCCGGGGCTGCGAGCGCTGCAACATGACCGGGTATCGCGGCCGGACGGGTATCTACGAGCTGATCGAAATTGGTGACGCACTCCGTGAAGCGATCCACGACGGTCAGGGCGAGCAATCGCTGCTGCGCCTCGCCAGACAGCAAAGCCCCGGTATCGATGCCGATGGTCGCCGTCGGATTATCAATGGTGAGACCAGCTTAGAGGAAGTGCTGCGGGTGACCGCGGTCAATTGATCCATGACAGCCTTTCGTTACAAGGCCCTCAACGATGAGGGCAAATTGGTCAAAGGTGTGCTGGAAGGTGATTCCGATCGGCAGGTGAGAGGGACGCTCAGGCAGCGCCATCTGAGACCGGTAGACGTCGCAGAGGCCACGAATGTGGGCGGGTCGGGTGAGGGCCATCGTTTACGATGGTTTGCCAAGCGTTTGGGCGCCGGCGATCTGGCGCTGCTGACCCGGCAATTGGCCACTCTGGTGGCATCGGCACTGCCGCTGGATGAGTGTCTGCAGGCGGTCGCTGATCAGAGCCGCAAGCCCGCGATCAAATCAATGATGCTGCAGGTGCGCTCCAAGGTAGCCGAGGGCCACACGCTGGCACACGCCTTGAATCAGTTCCCTCAAGCGTTCGGCGAGATGTATCGGGCGATGGTGAATGCGGGCGAGGAAGCTGGCCAGCTGGCACCGGTGCTGGAGCAATTGGCGCATTACACAGAGACCCGCCAGCACACGGCACAAAAATTACAGATGGCACTGATCTATCCGTTTGTGTTGATCGCGGTGGCGGTGGCCGTGGTTTCGGCACTCATGATTTTTGTGGTCCCCGAGTTGGTGGGCATTTTTGTGCACTCCAAAAAAGCGCTCCCTCCGCTCACGGTGGGACTGATTTGGGTCAGCGACTTCCTGCGCGCCTATGCACTGTATTGCCTTATCCTTTTAATTGCGTCCGTGGCGCTGTGTAGACGTCTGTTGCGACACCCCGGTCGGCGCAAGCGCTGGCACATGTTTCTGCTTCGTGTTCCGGGTCTGCGCGGGTTACTGGTCGCGTTGGACAGCGCCCGGTTCGCCTCGACACTCAGTATTCTGATGGCGTCGGGCGTGCCCCTGATCCACGCACTCCGTATCGCGGGTGCCGTGATGACCAATATGGTTCTTCGCGAAGCCAGCGGCAAGGTATCCGTCGTGGTACAGGAGGGCGCCAGTTTGAGCCGGGCGCTTTCTCAGGAGGCATTTTTTCCACCCATGATGGTGCACATGGTGGCCTCGGGAGAATCCAGTGGAGATCTGGAGACCATGCTGGAGCGCTCGGCGCTGAACCAGGAACGCGAACTGGAAATGACACTGGGAACCATCATGGGGTTATTCGAACCCGCGATGGTCGTCTTTATGGGAGGGCTGGTACTGACCATTGTGCTCGCCATTCTGCTCCCGATTTTTGATTTGAATACGATGGTGAGGTAAGCACCCATGACGAAACAGAGCGGTTTTTCATTGATCGAAATTTTGGTGGTGCTGGTCATAATGGGACTGTTGATCAGCGTTGTCGCACCGACCGTACTCAACAGTGCCGATGACGCCCGCATCCAAAAAGTGCAGGCTGACTTCAAGTCTATTGAGACGGCGTTGAAGATCTACCGTTTGGACAATTACGTGTATCCGACCACCGAGCAGGGGCTCGAGGCCCTGGTGACGCCCAGTTCGCTGGAGCCCGAGCCGCGCAATTTCAAGCAGGGCGGCTATCTGTCCGAACTGCCGATGGACCCGTGGGGTCGATCTTACCTTTACCTGTCCCCCGGCGAGTACCGGGAGGTAGACATTTATTCGATGGGCGCCGATGGCTTGCCGGGCGGGGAAGGTCAGAACACCGATATTGGCAACTGGAATCAGACAAGCGGCTGAGCCCCGGCCGCTCGGAAAAGTAGGGTTCGATGAGGCTCAACGGTAGGGTGCGCGGCTTCAGCCTGATTGAGCTTCTCGTCGCGGTATTCGTGATTGTGTTGCTGACCGGCGTAGTGAGTCTCAACGTGGGCCGGGGTGGCGCCGAGCTGGAGCTAGAGGGCGAAGTGCGGCATCTCTCCGGCTTGTTGGCCTTCGCAAGCGCTGAGGCGGGCTTATCTGCTTCCGACCACGGACTGTTTATTGCCCGGGTCAGTGACATGGGCTCACCCGGTTATGAGGGTATCTGGTTGAGACGGTTTGATCAGGGCTGGGCGGCACCCCGCGGCAGTGCCGAGGTCTTCAAGCCGCTGAAACTGGCGGCAGGCTTCGAGCTCCGCCTTGATCTGTCGGGCCAACCTGAGGTCGAGCTACTGCCCCATGAGCCCGACCTCAATCCCTCGCCACAGATCGTTGCCTGGGCGGGTGGCGAGATGACACCCGGATCATTGGGTTGGTTCGATTCGCGGACTGGCGAATTGCTGTACCGGCTGGAGTGGGATCTGTTGGGTCGCATGACCCTCATGCCCCGAGGCAGGATCGATGCAGAGGACTGACCTCTTGCGTGGCGAAACCACTCACTCACTCGCAACCCGTGCGCTGCTCGGCTTTACCCTAGTTGAGGTAATGGTGGCGCTGGCGGTGGTGGCGGTCGCCCTGCCCGCGCTGCTGGTCACGCTGTCACAGCAGTTAGACGGATTACGCTACCTAGAGGACCGCACTCATGCACAATGGGTCGCGGCCAATCGCCTAGCCGAGCTGCGCTTGGTTTTGGGCGCAAGGGGCTCGCTGCAAAGCGGCCGGGTGTCGGGCACTGAGGAGCTGGCGGGACGCAGCTGGTATTGGTGGAGCGAAGGGGAGGAGACCGCGATCCCCGGTTTTTTCCGTTACCAAATTGTGGTGTCTGATCAGGAAGACGGAGAGGCGTCACCCATTCATACCCTCGATGGTTATCTCGCCCAGGAGCAATCCAATGGGGCGCGGTAGCTCGTCTGTTGCCGGCTTTACGCTGGTAGAGGTGCTGATTGCTATGGCGATCACCGCCTTGATTTCGGTGGTGGCCTATACCGGTTTGTCTTCCGCGCTCTCCGGTGCGGAAAGCCTGCGTAGCGCAGGCGGGCGTGCCTACGATATCAATCAGACGTGGGCACTGTTGTCGAGAGATCTCCGGCAGGTGGTAAACCGACCCGTCGTCGATGAATTTGGCCAGGTAGTGCCAGCGCTCATGGGTGGTGAAATGGCGCGTGAGCCGCTGGCGCTCACCCGCGCCGGTTGGCACAACTCGAGCGCTGCGCCCCGCAGTACGCTGCAGCGGGTCCGCTGGTGGCTTGAAGACGAGCGCCTCTGGCGCGCCTATTTTCCTGTGCTCGATCGCACTGCGGGAACGGAACCCGTTGAAACCGCGATCCTGGAAGGGGTTGAGCGTTTTGAACTCAGGTTTCTTTCGGTGTTATCAGCTGTTGAGAGTGACCGCAATGACGTCATTGACCGTCGCAATTGGCAGGACAACTGGATCGCTGATTTGTCTCAACCCGGGCAAATGCCGTCACCGCCGGCTGCCGTGGAGGTGATCATGGAGGTAACCGGATTGGGTGAGCTACGGAGGGTCTATGTCTTGCCTTCGCCATAAATCCTTCCGGGCAGAGGGAGGCGCTGCGTTGGTCGTCGCTATGTTGGTGTTTGCCCTGGTGGCGGCGCTGATGGTCGGGTTGCAGCGCGATTTTACGCTCACCCTGCAACGGGGAACGCATCAGCTGTTTTCCGAGCAAGCATGGGCCTATCTGATGGGTGCAGAAGGGCTGGCGGCGTTGGCACTGCAGGCGGATAGCCGCGCCGATGCCAGAGCCGAGGTCGCCGCGGACCACCTAGGAGAAGTTTGGGCGCAGCCTCCGACACCTTATCCACTGGACGCCGGCGGCTGGATGAGTGGGCGAATTGAAGACCTGCAGGGGCGGCTGAATCTCAATTTGCTGGCAGAGACGCAGTCCGTCGGACAAGCGACCCCTAATGCCAACGATAAGGGTGATGCTGAAGATGTGGAAGAGGATCTTGGCACGGGTAATCAGCCGCAGCAGACTGCGACGGCCTTGTCCGATGACTCCACAAATCGCTGGAACACCGCACAGAAGATGTTTATCAGACTGCTGCAGGCACTGGGGGAGGCGTCGCTGCCTCTGGAAGATGCGATGGCCCTGACCGATGCGGTCACGGACTTTATTGATCGCGATGCCGAGCGCAGACTGAATGGTGCTGAAGAGGGGGAGTACCGCTACGCTGATTACCCCTACCTGCCCGCTAACCGAGCACTGGCCAGCGTGAGCGAACTGCGCGCTGTGCGAGGCATGACCGAGCCGGTATATCGAGCGCTGGCCCCGCTGGTCACCGTGTGGCCGGAGACGAGTAGCCGTCTGAATATTCTCACTTGCCCTTTGCCCGTGTTGCGCAGCGTAAACGGCGACGATCAGCTCTTTCCTCTGGCCGAAATGGAGGCCCAGCGGCTAGACGAATTGCGACGCGAGGGGGAGATTGGCACCGTCGCGGATCTGCTGGCAGATCCGGCGTTTGAGGGCCAATCCATGGGGCAGCTTGAACCGCTTCTGGATATCAGAAGTGATTGGTTCTTGCTGGATGCGACGGTGGAGTTAGTAGAGCGCGAGCGCCACTTGTTCAGTGTGCTGCATCGCCTACCCGATGCCACTGTCGCTGTTTTTCGGTCAGAGGGCGAGCTATGATGCGGCCACTGCCAGTTCATACTTCTTCACTGGCGTTGCGAATCCCCCACTGATGAACCGAGAGAACCTCAATGTGGTGCGTTGGCAGCAGGGACAAGCATTTCTGCTGCGACCCGGCCATGCGCCCCAGTCTCTGGGTGCTGGGGAAATGCGCCTGCCCGAAAATACCTGCCTGGCATTACCGTCTGACAGGGTCCGCAATCTCACGGTGCCGGTGGCCCCAGAGGAGGTGAAACACCTGCGACGCGCGCTCCCGTTTATGCTGGAGGAGTCGCTGCTCGAAGACGTTTCCGAACTCCACTTCGCCCACGCCCCCATGCGCGATGGCTTGCAGGCGGTGGGTGTTGTAAAGCGCGCCACTATTAATCATTGGATGGAGGAAATGCCCGAACCCCTCAAGGAATTGCCCTGGGTGACAGAGGCGCTGTGTCTGCCTTGGGCAGCGGATCAGTGGACACTGTTGTTCGAATCCGAATCTGTGTTGGTGCGTTGGGGAGAGGCCGAGGGAGCGCGAATCGAGACGGCGTTGTTACCCGCACTGCTGGATAGTCTCGATTCAGAGCAGGACCTTATGGTGGCCTACGGAGAGGATGAAGCGGCTGCCAAGGCGTGTATCCCGACGCAGTTTCACGATCGGATGCAATGGCGTCAGGGGGGGCTGTCCGAGGCCCTGTTGTTGGCAGAGCCTGTCCCGGCTGGCCCGGATCTGCGGCAGGGAGAGTTTGCACCGCAACTGCCGCTAAGGCGTTGGTGGGGAGTCTGGCAACAGGTTGTCATCGCCTTAGGCGTGGCATTGATCTTGAAGACTGCCTTGTCTGTTGCCGATTATCAGACCCTCAAGGCAGAGGACCTACAGCTCAGACAGGCAATTCAGGATAGTTATCGCCGCATAAACCCCACAGGCGCAGTCGTGGACGTGGAGAAGCAGCTCAATCGTCAGTTGGCAGAGTTGGGCGCCGGTGCGCAGCACCGAGCATTCACCCCAGTATTGGTGGCGCTGCTCAGTGCAGCGGGTGAGGTCCCTAATATTACTCTGACTTCAGTCAACTATAGCGGTGGACGCGAGATTCGTGTCAATTTGTCAGCGCCGAACTTCCAGTCTGTAGAGCAGGTTCGGGAACAGCTGGGCCAGCGCTCGTTGCCGGCGAGCCTCGAGAGCTCAAACGCCCGCGGGGACGGCGTCGTGGCGAGACTAAGGGTGGAGATCTGATCATGCGTCAGTGGTTTGAGTCCCTTCCCAGTCGGGATCAGATTGCGCTCATGGCGCTCGTCGCGGCCTTGGGGTTGTGGCTCTTTGTGCAGCTGATTTTTATTGAACTTGATGGGCGCCGGGCGCGTTTGACTGAAGGTAATCAGGCGCTGGCCGAAAAGCTGATGCGCGTCGACGTGAGGGTAGAGCAACTCGCTGCGTTGCGCGCCGGCGGTGGCGATCAGAAAATCAACCTTACTCGCACTCTCAGTCAAGCCAGCGAAGCCAATGGCCTCTCTGTCAAGCGGTTACAACCCAACAGCCGAGGCGAGGTGCAAATCCGTTTCGAAGGCGTGGCGTTCGACAATCTGTTGCGATTTCTTGAGCAGATAGAGGGCGTATCGGGCCTAGCAGTGCTGGATGCTTCGGTCAGTAGCGCGGGCCGCAGTGGCGGTGTGAATGCCACTTTTAGGGTGGCGGGGACCTGAGGTGAATTGGCTCGCGCAACACCATCGCCTCGTAGCAGCCGCACTCTTGTCGCTGCTCATGCTGTCGCAAATTCCGGCGCGAGTACTTGCCGCATTTTTGCCCCCTACGCTCACGCTCACTGGTCTCTCGGGGACGGTATGGTCGGGGCGGGCCGTCAGGGCATGGGCCACGATCGATGGTCAGCCACTCATGCTGGGACGGGTGCAGTGGCAGCTTCAGCCGTGGCGACTCGGTTGGGGTACACCGTTGACCCTCACCAGCGAGTGGGGCGATCAGGTATTTACTAGTCAGGTGGGTATCGGGCTATCGGGCCTCACTGTGCTCCGTAATGTCAGCGTAAGCCTCGATACGATGGCCTTGCGTGCAATCTTTCCACTGTATTTGGGCGGCACATTATCGGGGAGCTTTGAGCACATTGAAGTGGAGCAGGCAGGCCTGCGGCAGGCTCGAGGCACCGTGTATCTTCAAAACGCGGCCTGGACCGCGAAGAGTGGCAACATACCCTTGGGTGATTATCGTATTGATGTGACGGGCGCCGCAGAGTCAGTCGACGGGATTGTGGGCTCCGTCGTCACAGAGAACGGTGCGCTCCTGCTGGCCGGCGACCTGAACCTTTATGCCGATGGCTATGGGATCAAACTCAGTGCCAGTGGTCCGGTGGCGAGAGACGACGGTTTTCGACGCGCGGTATCAATGTTGGCGACGCCCACCGCCGAGGGCTTCGACATCGTGTTGCAGGGGCAGTTGTAAGGTTGTCATTGGGTGAGTCCTTACAGAGTTTCACTGGCGACGCGTGACACATAAATTGGCCAAGGCGACAGCTGTTGGCGAGGCAAGAGTAGGTAGGAGATCTTAATGACGGCAACGGGAAACGCGGTGTGGTCCAGCCGATTCGCTTTCATTATGGCGTCGGTGGGTTTCGCTGTGGGTTTGGGCAATATCTGGCGTTTCCCGTATGTGACAGGCGAAAACGGAGGCAGCGCCTTTGTAGTGATCTACTTGCTGTGCGCCGTCGCTATTGGCATCCCCTGCCTGATGGCCGAGCTGTTGGTAGGCAGGCGTGGAGGCGGTAGCCCACCCACCTCCATGGCCGCGGTGGCCACCGAGTCGGGGCGGAGCGACCGTTGGAAGGTAGTGGGCGGCTTGGGAGTGGTCACTGCTTATACCATTGCGATTACCTATGCAGTGGTCGTGGGTTGGGTGCTCTGGTACCTCGGGCGTGCCTTACTCACAGGGTTCGCTGATTTTGATGCAGGGGTAGCTGAGACTACGTTCGCCGGTCTGTTGGCGGACAATCAGTCGATGGTGATTTGGACTCTTATCGGGAATGTGATCGTCGGTACGATTATCTATGCGGGTGTAACCTCCGGTATTGAGCGCGCCGTGACAATTATGATGCCGCTGATGTTCACGCTGCTGGTGGGGCTGAGTATCTACAACTATTTTGCCGGCGGCTTTGTCGAGACATTGCAGTGGTTGTTTACTCCGGATTTCAGCAAGGTCACCGGCGCCACTTTTCTCGCGGCAGTAGGACAGGCTTTTTTTTCCATTGGCGTGGGCATGGGCGGCATGATGACCTATGGCGCTTACTTGCCGAGGGATTTTTCCATCGCCCGCGGGGCCGGCATGATTGTGCTGGCGGATACGTTTATCGCGCTGCTGGCTGGTTTTGTTGTTTTCCCCGCGGTGTTCCATTTCGGCCTCGATATGGCGAGCGGCCCCGGCCTCATCTTTCAGACTTTGCCTGTGGCATTTGCGCAAATGCCCGGTGGTGGGGTTTTTGCCGTGCTGTTCTTTGTGATGTTGGGGGTGGCCGGCGTCACTTCGATGGTCGGCCTTTTAGAGAGCGTGACCAGCTGGACCAAAGAAAAACTCGGTGTCTCGCGGCAACGCAGCACAATTTTAGTAGTGGGCTCAGTAACCTGTCTGAGTGTGATCTCAGTGCTCAGCTACAACATCTGGGAGGACTATCGCTTGCTCGGTATGAACTTCAACGAGCTCACTGAAGCGCTCTATGACAAGCTTTTCCTGCCGATGGCAGGTTTATTGGTCGCCCTGTTCACAGGCTGGTTCATGCATCCGGATCACAGCTCCCATGAACTGCGGGACGAACCCCAATGGCATGGACCTTGGCGGGGGCTTACCCGGTTCGTTGTCGTGCCAGCGGTGGCAGTTATTCTCGTCACCGGATTGATCTGACCCTTATGCTCATGACTATCACGGACTGGCTCTGGTCCTATGTGTTGATCGGTGCTCTGTTGATCGTGGGGGTGCGGTTCACGATTGGCTCCCGGTATGTGCAGATCCGACTGTTCCGCCGCACCCTTGCAGTGTTATCAGATATCGAGTGGCGGGGTTCGGAGCGGGGTATCTCCAGCTTTCAAGCCCTGGCAGTGAGCGTTGCTGGCCGGGTTGGCGGCGGCAATATTGCAGGCGTCGCGGTTGCGATTACGCTTGGCGGGCCCGGTGCCCTGTTCTGGATGTGGCTGATCGCCTTATTGGGCATGTCGACCAGTTTGTTCGAATGTGCGCTGGCACAACTGTATAAGCGACGGCACGGTGAGGAGACGTTTCGCGGCGGCCCCGCCTATGTCATGCGATATGGGTTGGGGTGGCGTGTGCTCCCGGTGATCTACAGTGCGTTGCTATTGGTCACGCTCGGCTTTGGCTTCAATGCGGTACAGAGCTACGTCGTCACAACCTCTATCGAATCGGCTTTCGGTGTCCCCGCCCTCGCCAGCGGACTGGTGATGACCGGGGTCATGGCGGTCATTCTGTTCGGCGGTATTCGACGCCTCGCGCTGGTTTCCGAAATTATTGTGCCCGCTATGGTGGCGGGTTACCTCATGCTGGCCCTACTGATCTTGGCGTTGAATATCGCGGAGATCCCGAGCGCGCTGTGGTTGATCATCTCATCGGCCTTTGGTCTGGAACAGGCGGTAGGCGGTGGCGTCGCCGCCGCTATCGCGCAAGGCGCGCGTCGAGGTTTGTTCTCCAATGAGGCGGGGCTCGGTACCGTGCCCAATGTCGCCGCCGCCGCAGACGTGCCGCACCCCATGTCTCAAGGGTTGGTCCAATCTTTGAGCGTGTTTATCGACACGATCATTTTGTGCACCGCGACAGCGCTGATCATCCTCATGTCTTCCACTTATGGTGCCGAGTCAGCGCAGATGCAGGGCGTGGTCATGACTCAGATGGCGGTGGCGGAACACATCGGCCCCTGGGGAGAGCCCCTGGTGAGCCTCGCGTTGGTGCTATTTGCCACTACAACCATCGCCTATAACAGTTTCTTGGGTGAGAACAGTATCGCGTACTTTGAGCGATTGGGACCTAGAGCCATTCTGGTATTCCGACTGGCTGTGTTGACTATGATCGCGTGGGCATCGGTTCAGGATCTCGGCACGGTGTTTGGCTTCGCCGATCTCACCATGGCGCTATTGGCGCTAACCAACTTGCTGGCGCTGTGGGCGCTATATCCCGTTGCGCAGTCGCTGCTCGCTCATTTTGAGTCGCAATTGGACGCAGGGCAGGTGCCGCGGTTTAGCCGTGATCAACTGCCGAACGAGACGCTGGACCCCGCCAGTTGGCCGCAGCACCTTAGCGACTAATTGTGCGATTACTGGACCTCGGATAACTCCACGCTGAAGCGTTTCTCCTCGCCGTCGCGCGTAGTGACAATATCAATGGTGTCGCCCACTCGATGCTGTTCCATAGCCGAGAGAAACTCATCGTTGTTGGCGACCTGCTCGCCATCGATTTCCGTGATGACGTCACCGAGAATGATTTCTCCCCGTGAACCTCGCCTTGCACCGACCATTCCAGCGCTCTCGGCCGGGAAACCCCGGTAGGTTCTGACGATCGGCACCCCTTCAACGCGGTAGCGACGCAGCCAGCGATCAGAGGCGAGCTCGACACCGAGCACGGGGCGCATGATCTTGCCGAACGCGATCAATTGCGGCACAACCTCGATCACCGTGTTGACGGGTATGGCAAACCCGATCCCCGCACTGCCGCCACTCGGTGAGTAGATGGCGGTATTCACACCGACCAATTGTCCGAGAGAATTCAGCAGCGGCCCCCCCGAGTTACCGGGATTGATCGCCGCGTCCGTCTGAATGACCCCGTGGATGCTGCGGCTGCTGGGAGACTGTATTTCCCGGTCTAGGGCACTGACCACGCCGACGGTGAGGGTGGTGTCCAGTCCGAACGGATTGCCGATGGCCATGACCTTCCGCCCGACCG
>ERZ802822.1305-NODE-1305-length-15676-cov-7.494647_pt1 | contig 15676 bp, 11 predicted proteins | sample MGYA00345649_ERZ802822 | MGnify/ENA primary metagenome ERZ802822 (study PRJEB30503, sample SAMEA104212359) | marine metagenome | biome: Westerlies Biome; feature: [SRF] surface water layer (ENVO:00010504) within the epipelagic zone...; material: water...
TTTTGAAATTCATAATTTATGTTACAACCAAACTTTTTATTTTTTATTTTTCCAAACAAACTATTTTGAGATCGATCGACCACACTTTATAGATTTTTGTAATTTAAATTGTGTCTAAGAAGGTAATTTTCGTTTTCTTCTATTTTTATATTTTCTATATAATTTATGTTTGTAGTGCAAAAATTATCGATATAATTTTTAATCTCAGACCCTCCCCATACATGATATAAGTTTTGATAATCAAAACAATTACTAATCCAATTAGCCTCGTTATCATTAAAGTTTCTTTTAGGGTTTAAATCATCTGGAAATTTCACATATTCTGTAAATGGTATTTTATCATTAATCCTTAACAAATCATAAAATTTCTCTTTGTCGTCTGGTTTCGTTGGATTCCTAGAAATATAATTTGTATTTCGTTCTACTAGTAATAACTCATTTGACTTCAAATTGTATTGGTTGAATAAAAGTTTACCACAATCCAAATTATTTTTTGAACATAAATACAATACTTGTGTGATGATCGGTTTACTTCTTAACCCATTGAACGCATTTTTTTTATAGTTTTCAATTTGTTGATATACCATAATTGCTTTTAGTTCTGTGTTGTTATTGTTTGATGATATAACAGCATCAAATTTAGAATTTCTAATCGTACCTTTCAAATCGTCCCATTTCTCTATCAAAGAAAAACCTTCTGTAGGTATTGTGTATTTTTTCAACAACTTATCAATGATATTAACATCTAAAAGTTTCTCTTTAATCACAAAAGTGTTATAATTATAATTACTATAATAATTAATCACATCATTAAGCATGTCATTGTAAAAATGTGTAAATTTATTACCTTCCGTTTTATAATAAATCTGTCTATCTGTTTTGTTATTTATAACATTTGTTTTGTTATTTATAACATTTGTTTCTATAGATCCTACATGTCCAAAATTACCATTATTTTTATAAAAAACAAATTTTAATCTATTATCAGACGAGTCGCTAGTTTTCTTTGCAAATGTAAATCTTAGGTTTGGATTAGATGATTTTGTCCAGTCATGAAAATTAGCGACATTTATATATAATATTGGAACTAACGGTTCTATGATCTTTGTGTTTATATCACTTTTATATGGTTCTGTTGTAATAGCTTTATATTTATCCATATATAATTTTTCGAATTCGTTTTGTTTTTTTTGTAATGTTGATCCCTCTATAATATATTTTCGAAACTCGTTTGGACATTGTTTTGTAACATAATGAATGGCATTATATAACATCGACAATTTATTAGTTAGATCTATCTCAGACGAAAAATCAGTGCCGTCAAATTTTTTCTTCCAATTATCAGGGTAATCTTTATCTATCTTATTAAGTGTAAGGTTTATACAACGTCCTCTCTTTTCACTGTATACATTGATGAAGTTCTTTAAATTTGTCACTTTTACCAGTTCGTTGATGTAGTTCATTTCATTGGTACCACCTTTGTGTATCCCTCTAACATGTTGTCGAGGATTTTTTGTGGAACCTCCCTTAGCAGACCCAACTCTCACACTCTTAGCTGGGGCTTTAGCTGGGGTTGTATGTGCTTTCCCACCTTGGGTCTTAGCTAGGGCTTTAGCTGGGGTTGTTGGTGCTTTCCCACCTTGGGTCTTAGCTAGGGCTTTAGCTGGAGTTGTTGGTGCTTTCCCACCGTGGGTCTTAGCTGGGGATTTAGCTGAGGTTGTAGGTGCTTTCCCACCTTGGGTCTTAGCTGGGGCTTTAGCTGGGGTTGTAGGTGCTTTCCCACCTTGGGTCTTAGCTGGGGCTTTAGCTGGGGTTGTTGGTGCTTTCCCACCTTGGGTCTTAGCTGGGGCTTTAGCTGGGGTTGTTGGTGCTTTCCCACCAATTTTTTGTGTAGTCTTAAGTTGTTTTTGTGTTGGCATTTTTATATATACACAGAATAATTTATGTTTGTAATGGTATATTAGACTATTCATTGAATGCCCAAAATGGTTGCCTTTGGACTGTTTATAAAAAGAATGAGTGAATTAAAGTTGATTGAACAATTAGTGTTCACTTTTTACAGATGATCTATTTTGAAATGAATGTTACTTTTTATTTTTCCAAACAAACTATTTTGAAATTGATCGACCATAAGGATTGACCATTGGACTGTTCATTGAATGCCCAAAGTCATTGTCTGATGGTTGGTTTCATAAAAAAGGAAGTAAACACTAAAACAAACCAATGAAGTTAATTCTTGTTACCATAGGCATTCATATGAGCATAATACATTTGTAATTCATAATCAGTTGCTTTTCTAGGTCGTTCATCATCTTCTTCTGTATGGATGTATGGATACACCTTCTTTTTATTAGTTGAACCATCAGAACAATGGAGCTTCAAACAAAACGCACCTGTTACCAAGAATCCAAGTCCACATAACAGATCTGGAAGACACATTCTTTAGTATAAGTTGCTTTTTGGGCTTGTTTACAGGAATGGTTACTTTGTTTCAATGTTTCAATTTTTTGCGTCTGAAAGTAAAAGAGTGAAACGAATAAGGGGGGTATGAATAGGAAAAATTTTCATTTTTCCTATCTATACAATTCAATCCAATATTTACACTATCTATAGACCATCTACTTTTTATATTTAGTTGTTCAGGCACACCGCGACCACATCCTCTTCCTCCTCTTCCTCCTCTTCCTCCTCTTCCTCCTCTTCCTCCTCTTCCTCCTCTTCCTCCTCTTCCTCCTCGTCCTTGGTCACCTTGGTCACCTTCACCACAATCTCCTCCTCTTCCTCTACCTCTTCCTCCTCTTCCTCCTCCTCAGGCTCAGGCTCAGGCTCGGGCTCAGGTTCCTTCTTCTTGGGGGTAGTCTTCTTGGTAGGAGTCTTCTTGGTATCCGTCTTCTCAGTCTTCTTGGGGGTAGTCTTCTTGGTTGGGGTCTTCTTAGTAGGAGGAGGAGTCTCCTCTTCAGTGTCAACAGTCTCTGTAACAGTCTCTGTAACAGTGATCTCGATCACAGGGATTGCTTCAGTGTCTACATCCTCAAGACGCTCCTTAGCATCCTCAAGGTCAAACACATCAACACCCCACTTCTCATTAGACTTTTTCATCGCTTCAATCATAGCATCCTTAGCCTCCATGGACTGCTTCTCCATAGCGGTTGCCATGAATTCACAGGTTCCCATTACCATCTGATAGTTCGTCCTCTTTACAGAGAGTACCTCAATGTTACAGGGGTTCTCCTTGTAGTCACAGGTTCTGTACACAAATGCGATGCACTTCGATACAAGAACACGGTGAGGGTTAGGACCAGTGGTCTTCCTGGTGTACTTACGCTTCGGCTTCTTGGTTGAAGAAGTAGAAGAGTCAGTGTCACTGGAAGAGGAAGCAGGCTTACGACCACGCTTCCCAGCGGTTACCAGGATCTTCTCATTGAACAGCGTCTCCAGTTCAGGGGTCATCTGACCTGCCTCAGTGATCTGAGCCATCAGACCCTTCACCAGAGTGTTGTGCATAGAGGTCGCCATTGGTGGGTTATAAAGAGTGCTGGTGATACTGTAGTGTGTGTTGTGTATCTGTATGCTCTTTAGGATGCTTTGTGTCTTGGATTCCCCTTAAACTGTAATTTCAATTTTTTGCGAAATGAAGAAAAAGTGGTGTAAAGTCTGTTAGTCAGTGTCTATGGTGGGTGTGTCTGTGTGTTTGTTAGTTAGTCTCTTATGGGCCTCTTATGGGCCTCTTATGTGCCTCTTATGGGGGCCGTATAACATTCTCATAATGATTCTCATAACTAATAATAAAAACAGAAACAATAGATCTACTTCAAACCTAGAGAAACTAAACTCATATTCATAACATCATTTCTTCCATAGTTGGCCCATAGCAATGATGAACCCATCATACTTTCACCACCATACTTCTCTAATGCGGTTGCTACGATCATCCTCACTTCTTCTGTCGTTTTCCCAATCTTCTCATAAGATGCTAAGATTTCAGTAGTGATATTATTTATAGCTGACTTTACACGATACGACTCAGTGTTCATGGTTATGTTGATAGAGAAATGGAATTTATTGGTTTGTTTAAGTTAGAAACCAAATTTCAATTTTTGAAAACATTATACTCAGCATGTAATTCATTTTTACTCGTTAAAACACTGGAGATTACCATAATATAATCTATAAGTGGCTCATAAAGACCATATAAAGACCATATAAAAAAACAATAACCATACATTTTAGAAAATTAAGGATTTCTCGTGGTAGGCCTATATCGTGACATTTTTTTTCCCAGAAAAAGCTCAGGTAGAGATTTTTTGTGTTTCGTAAATTGAGTAAGTGAGTAATTTAAAGATAAGGAACATTCGCAATGTATAGAAATATAAAGACCATTATGATACATGTTTGTAAGATTTGTGGATATGAAACAAATAGACGGTTCAATTTGTTGAGACACCAGACAACACGAACTAAATGTAAAAATGAAGATGAAGATGCTGTTGTAACAACTGGTGAAAATCAAGATGGACAAAACACATATGTTTTTGGACAAAACACATATGCTACATTAAAATGTTCCAAATGTTATAAGGTATTGAAAAGTAAAAAAAGACTAAAAGAACATGAATCTAAGTGTAATGGTTTTGATAAAAAACAATGTAATATATGTCTTAAGATGTTTTCATCAAGAGAAGGAAAGTATCAACACCAAACGAATGTAAAGTGTACACCACCATTAGGTGATATTGATCGTATTAATATGAACAAACCAATTAACTTTAGTGAAACAAGAATCACTACAAGCAGCCCAAACTAAGTTTATTAAAGCGACCATGATAAAAATTAATGACTTCTCTAGTAAACATGTTAAGAAACAAAAAGGACAGTACATCTTGACTTATACATCTTGACTTATACATCTTGACTTAGTCCTTTTGCTTTTCTAATCGTTTTTGTATCTCTTTATAGTAATGTTTTGACTTCTCTGTTCCTATAAACATTCTCTTTGTCCTCTTACTTGCTAATGCTGTCGTTCCACTCCCTAAAAATGTGTCCATCACCAAATCACCTTCGTTTGTATGCTTCCTTATCAACTCTTCAAACAGTGCCATACTCTTTTGGGTTGGGTGACATCGTTCATCACCTTGGCTTGGATAACGATACACACCATTATCATACTCACTGTGAAATGTTGGATTCTTTCCTTTTATACCTACCAATGCTACTTCTCTGCTATTGGTTAGATAGTTCAATTTGGAGTTTCGAGGTTGTGGATTCGTTTTCAACCACTCTATCAAACGAATCTGTTTGAACTTGTTCTTCTCTAACATACTCTTTACTTCACCTATCTTCCACAAATCAAAAAATATGATTAAGGTCCCTCCTTGTCTTAATGTTCTATAATACTCCTTTATAAACTCCTCTAACTCTTTCATTGTAAATGTAGAATCCCACTCTCCATAATCGGTTCGAACACAATACTTTGTGCCATAAATGGTCCCATATTTCATATACTTCCTTTTATACTCTCCAGTGTCTTCTATATTATTCTTTTTCCTATAAGCTTCCCACTCTTTCTCTGTTTTGGGCTTTGGTTCCTTTGAACCCTTCAGTCTCTTGTATAGTTTGTTCATTCCTGATTCTTTCGAAATGATGTAAGGTGGGTCTGTTAAGATTAGATCTACAGAGTTACTAGAGACTGCTGATAAGAATTTCAAACCCTCTTGATTCTTTATATCAATCATCTAATATTTAATGTGTTATTACTATACTATCGGTATTCACTCCTTCTCTTTGTACACACCCCATAACAAAAAATATATACACCCTAAACCATCTTTACACATACACTTTATTTACTCATTACCCCCCACCATTCGAAGCTCTTTCCCTCTGAATACGATTTGATAATTCCCTAACAATTCTAGCTGATGCTCTTGCTACCGCATCTACACCAGCTTGGTTTATTAGATTCTCCAAATGAGCTATGGTCGCAATGGCTTCTCTATGACCATAAGACCGTAGTGTCGACATTACCAGTTCAAGCTGTTCTCTATCGCTATCGCTCGTGGTTGTTGATGCTGTGTGTCTTTTTACAGTGCGAGGCAACTTCTTGCGACACATTGGACAGTTGTACACTCTTCGACCAGACTGTTCCCACTTTAACAGACAGGTCTTATGGAACTTATGGTTACATTTGGTTGTACAACTATCATTGGCACTTTTACATTCATCCAAACATATACCACAGTCAAATGGAATGAATGCTGGAGGTGCTGCTGGAGCTGCTGCTGGAGGTGCTGGAGGTGCTTTCTTACCAACTAGAAAGTTGATATGTTTTCCACAAGATCGACCACCTTCAATATAGTGCGAAGCACGGTTCATACAGGTCTGTCCTGGGCGAGTCTTCAGAGGATGACCACACAGAGATCTGTTGGATGCCATTTTCTGTAAGTTAGTGTTCGCTTTACAGTATGTGACAATTATTGTTTAGGGGGTATACAGCAACAACTTTTCAATTTTTTGTTAATACGGTAGTTTTTATGTTTTAGCAAAAAATTGAAAAACTAACATAAAGAGAAGTAAGTTTCAATCTTTGGATTACATAACGCTATCAAAAGCTATCCATAATGGCATACTCTGGCTATGAACAGACTGTTCCTCAACACACTGTTCGTACACACTGTGAATGTACACTCCAGAATGATAGTAACAAACAGTGTAGTCGGAAAGCGAAGTTCCGTTTCATCTATACGACCAGCAACACAGTCAAGTATTCATGTGGGATTGGTCTCCATAGATACAAACTGACTGACAACTATCGTCCCTTCTTTACCCAAGAGATTGACAAAGATGGTCTTTGGTGTACAAAGTACTCTACTCAATATAGTTGGTCTAAGCCTCAGCCACAGGAAGCCCCTAAGGCGGCCCCTAAGGCAGCCCCTAAGGCAGCCCCTAAGGCGACCCCTAAGGAAGCCCCTAGGAAGCCCACTACACCACCACCCAAAGACTATGATTTTGATATCAAAACACTAGAAAGGACTATTCTCAATATGAAACAAACTATTGCTAGCCAAAATGCTACTATTCAAAAGCAATCCACAGTGATCAACTCACTGAAGAAACAACAACAAAATACTAATACCACCAAAGCGAACTCGGATGATAACCTACATAAGATACTGACTGACACCAAGAAAGCTCTGCTTACAGCAAAGTCTAACAACTCGGTCAAGCAACTTATGTTTCAACTTCATCCGGATAAGCACCCTGCTGAACTTAGGTGGCTATTTGAAGAGATGTTTAAAACTGTTAATGTCTAAAACTGTTAATGTTTAAAACTGTTAATGTCTAAATTTATTTAGAAATAACCTAGTGTTTGTTTTATAATGGTGTTGAGGTATCGTGCCCGAGCGGTCTAAGGGGTTGGACTCAAGTTCCAATGTACATTTGTACTCGTGGGTTCGAATCCCACCGATACTATCCTCCCATTCATTACTTCCTTTCTTATGCTCCTATAGCTCAGTTGGTTAGAGCGTGGTGCTAATAACGCCAAGGTCTCAGGTTCGAACCCTGATGGGAGCACTCATTCATTTTATCTATGAATGATTGAATGAAGGATTCAATCATTTATCCCCCCATTACCACTATTTACTGATAAATAGAACAGAACTATTGACAATCACTACACTTCACTATGGCTTCTGTATGCTCCTCCTTTGTCAAGTCCACTGGTCGTCCATGCTGTCGACCTGTGATCGACTTCTCCTCTCACTGTGGTTACCATGTCCCAAACAAAAAACAAAGAACCTTCAGACAACCTAAACCTTTAGAAGAATGTGCTATCTGCTACACCAACATGCTTCACTCACAACCTCGACAAACATGTGGTCACCGTTTCCATGACCGTTGTATCGTTAGGTGGTTTCAAACTGGTCACCATACATGCCCACTCTGTCGGTCTGTCCTGTCTGAAGATACACTCTCTGACAATGAACACGACCCTACCTATACACCTGATACACCTCCCCACAATGTGGCTGCTGGAGCTGTCCAAGGGAGCGCCCGTGGGGCTGTCCGTGGCGGGGCTGCTGGAGCTGTGGTTTCTGGGGCTGTCCAAGGGAGCGCCCGTGGGGCTGTCCAAGGGAGCGCCCGTGGGGCTGTCCAAGGGGCTGCCCGCAATGTGGCTGCTGGAGCTGCCCAAGGGGAGGAGGGGTCTTCTCTTCATAACCCTATTCTTATTGAAGATGATGATGTTCATGAAGATGTTCTTGGTGTCAACTTTGTTCCTGATACTCCTCCTTTACATCAACAACGACTTCCTACTCCTAGAAGAATTGTCTTCGACGATCAACAACACTTCAACACCATCATTCATAACGCTATTGATCAGCGCCTTAGATTGCTATTCCCATAGTGTTACTTTAAAAAATTGATTTCTTTTTAGTTACCCAAACTTTCATTTAAAGTTTAGACTTACTACTTAATTAGTATACATTCTCTACACACTTTGTATCATGGATTCCATTCTTCTCTCTAAGGATTTTAACATCAACAATGTTGTCTTTGACGATAAAATCAAATCTCTTGATACTGGTGCTAAAATGAAGCTTATGTCTTATAACAAAAACCCACTCATCATTCAAACTCCTGAGTGTATTCTGCCCTACGGGATTACCAACAATAATATGGATGATGATAACGCTTTCAAATACACTATGGATGTCTCTTTCAAAGATAAAGACACTAGGCCTGGGCTTTTGAAGTTCTTCAATGTTATCCAATCTCTCGATCAACTCATCATTGAACAAGCTTTCAAAAATCATAAAGATTGGTTCAAAAAATCTTTCCCTTCTAAAGAAGTCGTCGAAGCTCTTTACACACCTATGATTAAGTATGCTAAGGATAAAGAAACGGGTGAAATTACAGATGCCTACCCTCCTACTTTCAAGTTCAAGGTTCCTTACGCTAACAATAAGTTTCAATGTGAATTCTTTGATTACTCTACACAACCTATGGTTCCTATGGAAGTCGTCCAAATGAACACTAAAGGAGCGAAAGCGATCTCTATTGTCAAGTGTAATGGTATTTGGTTTGCTGGTGGAAAGTTTGGGGTGTCTTGGAAAGCAATCCAAGTTCAAATTCAACCTAGAATCAACAATGCGGGAGGTTGTGCAATCAAGTTTGTTAGTGAAGATACCATCTCTAGTGAAGATGATGATGACGACAACGACGATGATTGCTAAACATAAAAAATAATATAATGAACTTAGGATTTAGAGACTAGAGACTAGGAATATGGGACATTGATTACTTTTTTTTATTTAGGTGTTACTGCTATTGTAACGCTTCTTCAGTTCTTTCAATCCTCCTAACTCTCTTATCGTCTTCTTGGCGATGCTATGGGAGGTTAAATAATCCTCAGTTGGCAATTCACCATTGTTTGTTAATTCATAACATCTAAATAGCTCAAAGATTTGGTCCTCATAACTCTTTTCGGTCTTCAAGCTTACACATTGGTCTACTTTGTCTTTTATCATTGTCTGGAGTTTAAATATACGATCATTTATCCTCTTCGCATCCATCGATAGGTCATCCATATTGTAGCTTATGCTCCGTACGATGTCTAGAAGATTGTCAAACTCTTTCTTCCTCTCCAATCCACTTTCTCCTTCTTTCTCTTTCCCATTCTCTACATAAAAATGGATCGTCTTTACTCCTGTATACAACATTGACTCATTGTTCTCATAGTTCGTTATGTACAATAAGGGTATGCTACACTGTTCTTCCTTCATCCACTCTACATCATATATACTGTGACACGGTATCTTTACACCTTCCTTTATGCTCACTAAGATTCCTCCATCACTTCGTGTTTCCAATACATCCCTTTTGAATTTACTTATGTCTTCTAAGGTTATGTTCTCTTTGTTCTTTACCTCGATCAATATGTCTACACCTCTGTATTTATAATGAATATCACCATGAGAACCTTTCTTTGTTGTGTTCCTCAATTCTCCTTCTGTGAAGCTTCTTGACAAATACTCCAATACATTACTCTCTCCTTCTATCCCTCGTTCCACTGTCTTCATACTTTCCTTCTTCTCATACTTTCTTATTACTTCCTCTTGATGTATTCTTACTTCTTCTAAACTTTCTATGTTGCTTTTTAAACTGTTTATCATCTCTTTATATTGAAGAATCACTTCATTATGATGTTCTTTGGTCCTTTCATGTTCTTCTCTCGAACGACCATCATAATAGTCCCTTAACTCTTTTGATAGTGTCTCTAGCTCTCTCTTTACATTCTTATTCTCTTCTAAGGTCTCTTTATTCTTGTCTTTTAGACTATCCAACTCTTTCTGAAACTCCTTTTGATCTTGTTCACTCTTTATATGCGTTATGCTTGACAGGTTTTGATACACTGTACACCCTATCTCTATGATTACTTTTCTTATCTCTGGACTACTTTCTGTAAACAAACTCCCTTCACTTAATGTTGTGATCTTGTAGTTCTTTGTTCCTTGTTGTTGGTTCATTTTCAGATTGTCAATATTCTATATATACTTACCTTTAACTAAATCAAATTTTTATTATATAAATAAACAGTAAAAATATGAAACAAAATTTATTCTTTGTTTTGATTGCAATTGCAATATTGTATTTGATCTATTCTTTTAGTAAAAATACACCTAAACAACTTCATAAGAAGAAGCTCGTCAAAGAGACATTCAATCAGCTTGGTAATGTAGCCACTGAAATTGATGATTATAGTGTTACTTTTTTGGATCAAGAATTAGATCAAGAAATGGATCCTGAATATTGGAGACGATTAAACTCAAATCTTGTTTTCTCTAACTCAAACTTGTTGACAGAGATAGAGAACTTAGAGGAACGCTTGGAAGAAGTTCGTCTCGATATCATTCGGTTTACTTCAAGCAATGATTACTTGACTGGTGAGATCGATAAGTTGACAGATTTGAATGCTACACTTGTACAGTTCATTCGTGAAAAGAGTGGGTGTGAAACTAACAATCCTAAATATGGTATTTCGAATTGTGATGATAGTCATATTTTTGATGTCGACACTATGCAAACCTACAAAAACACTTTACAAACCACCTTCAAAAACTTGGTTGATAAGTTGAACACAATGTTAGTACAAGATCATTATAATGAATTGGATGCGGGTACTTTAGAATTAAATTACGAAAATGTTCAGGTTCAAGATATTCAGAGAATCATCGACAACTTAGAAAGCATCCAAAAAGCTTTTTACCAATTCTATCAACATCTTGAACTGTCTTATGGAACTCCAGATACTGACACTTGGGATACTACCGCTTCTACTATTATGACGGAAGCACAATCTAATTGTGAGAATCGATTTATAGAAGATGAGTGTATTTATGCTACCAAGTCTAATGGGATTACTATAGGGTACTACACAAGCAATATGAATTATGCATTTCATTCCAATTTATGGCCCTCTGAAGATAGTTGTGAACAAGATCCAGAAGACAACTGTCATTCAATTGGCGAACTTTCATCTTCCAATTGTGATGGTAACAAAAAGACCTGCTATGACTTGATTAGTGATGATCCTGTCAATTCTAGTCATCTTAATAATAAAGATAGGTTGGGTCATATTTCTTATAATTCAAACAGTTATACTTACACAAGTGAACAACTTTCAAATGTTGTAGGAGAATGGAGTTGTGAATTAAATTACCCTTCTCAAGCGAATAGAGGTGATACTTGTAAAACAGAATCTGATATCACCGATGAAGCTCGAGATAATTGTGAAGGGGGTCAATCATTATGGGGAGTTGCTTCCTACGATTGCTACACAAACACAGGTACTAATGAAGTGAATGGTTACGCAACATATAGTGGTACTGATGAACTTCCTTCTGTTTCTTCACAAAAAGGTTCTGGTCGTTCTAAAGTATGGTCCAATAGTAATAATGGTGATGGTACTTTTGGTACTTGTACTGTGGATGATACTTGTCGTACGCTTGCTGAAACGAGTAATATGGCTGCTTGTTTAACTCAAGCCAATTCGAATGACTACACAATGAATTATCAATGTTATGGAACTTCTGGAACTAATACTGGCATAAGCAGTGAATCAAATGGCAATTATAGAAAGCAATATCAAGTTGGGTCATTTGATAATAATACTAATCAATGGTCGTCTGATGGACCATGTTATGAAGCCCATTCTAATTATAGAGATTGTAGAACTAAAGCGGATGTGGATGCTGAGGTGGCTTGGAAAACCACTGCCAATTGGCAATGTTATACTTATTCTAATGGTGATGTGAATGCTTTAGAACAATGGAATAAGAATTATGAAGTCAATAATGGCTTTAGTACAAATTCGAATATTGGGACTAAATCGTACACTGATGAATGCAGAAAACAAGAGGATGCTTCAGCATATGAAGATTGTGTTACTGACAATCAATACTTTTGTTGGAAAGATCAAGGATCCGATCTAGAATCAAACATCAAAAAACAATTTTCTAAACAGAAAACCAAAAATAAGAACTACACTGAAGTAGCTACTACATCGAATGATAGGTATGCTGATATGTCCAGAGCTGATTTCGATGATAACTGTACTACTAGCGATTGTACTAGCAGTAACCAGGCCTTGAGTACTATTACGATTTTTTGTGAATCTTCTTCTGAACGATCTACTTGTTATAAAGACGGTACTGCTTCAAGCAATCCATTTGGTGATGAAGTTTCATGGTCTATTGTTTATGATAGTAACTCTAACTTTGGACAATACAGCACTCGTGTTATACAAAATGATGATCATATACAATGTGAAGAAAGAAACACTTGTGATACACAAAGCAATGTATGTGATTCAAAAAGCAATAAGTGTTATACACAACCTACTTTTTCTTCAGACTCGAATACTAACTTTTTTGATATGACTAGTAATAATTATAAATCAAGTATCTTGGATTCTAGTGGTAGTAATTGTGTTCCTGACTGTGTAACATTGCCATATTGTTCATACATGGCTGTAGAAACCAATGATTCTAATGAATTTGTTTGGGGTGATATTGGAAAGAATGATTGTAGTGATCCTAGTGAAGGAAAAAGGTATCGTTGGACCTTAGAGACAAATAGTGTTGCTTCCGTAAGTAATCCTGCTTCATATTCTAATACAGTTGGTGACAGTAACAGTAATCATTGGAGAGCTGTAAATTCACCAGATACTAGTTCTAATAGTAATTGTACACCAATTAATACTATGGTTGGTAATGCTGTTACAACGATAACAACAGAAGGTGATGAAAGTAAAATTTTATGTCAATGTGATCCAATTAAATCAGACCATTATGCTCTCAGATATTATGCGGGTGCTTTTGATAGTAATAGTCCAAGTAATATTGGGTATTCTAATTTAGAAGACTTACAAAGCAGTAATTGTGAATCAAATGAATGTAAAGCAAGGAACTACTATACAGCAAAGGAGAGATTGGTGGATTGTACACATTCTAATCCTGAGGCAATCAATAATCAAGGTGAACATGGTTTAGGTGACAAGTATCTGGACATCACTTTGTCTAACAATGGATTATTGTGTTATAATGACAATGCTTGTTCTAACTTGTGTTTGGTCTCTGGACCTTCTACAATATCCACACAAATCGGTGATGGTGTTTATGATACTGAAGATCCATCTACCCCCGCAAAGTGTTTTACATATGGTACTAGTAATCAACAAAATCAATTCTCATATGCTTCATATGCTGCTAATGGTTCACTTCTTACCAATATGCCAACTTGTACTAATTTGGTCGGTTCTGATTGTTCTTCTAATGAAAATCCAAATTGTGGTCCAATAGATAATGTAGATTGGAGTAGTTCTGTTAGATCTTACATACCAGGTACAACAAATAAGAGTGCTACTACATATAGAGATACAACTGGATATGATGGTACTTATAAAGCGTATAATGGTACAGGAGTTACTAATATAGCGGGCAGACAGGTGACTTATAATTCAAGTTGTCCTAGTTTGAAAGCGAATGGAACAGCACAATTAAAGAAAGGCTTATTTAAGTATGTGTATACGCATAGGAATGATGGTGATGGAATATGTATACCAGAGACTACTACGCATGTCAAATATATAGTTGAAAATATTGATCCTTCTGATAATGACTATGGTACACATAGCTATTGTCCTATGAATTGTGTAGTTACCCAAACATGGGGATCTTGGAATAATAATGGTGGTGGTAGTACTGTACCAAGTATACCAGTATGCGAAGCATCCAATAATTACACAAGAACTCAAAGACTACAATCTAGTAGGTATGGTGGTAGTAATTGTGAAGCTACAACTGGTTCTAGTTTTAATGTGAATGATAATGAAACAGGAGGAGCAATAATAGAAACACAAACCTATAATAATAATAATGTTGATTCACTAAAACCTTGTTGTGCAAGTAATGGCAATGGTCATTTTACATCTAGTCCAAGTTATAGTTATACGGTATCAGCAGTGAATAGTGGTGCTACTCGAGGATCAAATACTTATACAAATGAACATATGTTTAATAATCCAAGTACCATACCATGTAATACGAAGATAACGAAGACCACAAGAACAAGATATACTCCAAATAGTGCTGTATGTAGTGGTGGTCAACCGGAGTATTATACTGATACTTCTTCTAGTAGAAGTAATTCTACGGCTTGTGATGTTGATTGTGTTGGTAGTTGGTCGAATTGGACAACTTGTGCCGATACATGTGGTACAACACCAACTCAAACGAGAACCTTTTCGATTCGAACTGGTAAACAAGGGAATGGTCAGTATTGTTTTAATCTTGCCCAATCGTTGATTCCAGATGACCATGGCCTTATGGATAGTCTTCCAGATAAAAATATTAATAGTGACTCTTTCACTATCACTAAAGATTGTCCCACTAATCTTGATTGCATTTTACCACAAATTCCTACAATTTCTGTAAGTGATATAACTCGTAATTCCGCAATAATAAGGTGGACTAATAACAATGGGTCGATAGATCAGGGACATATAACTAACAGGTTAAAGTATAAGAAGACAACAGACTCAGATTGGGTGGATGTCATAAATAGTGGTTCAACAAATACTTATACTTTAATTGGTTTAGATAGTTCCACTTCTTATCAAGTTCAAATTATCAAAAATGTTACTATTGGTCCTTATTCTGGCCGGACTTTTAGTGATGGTACTTTACTGTCTGCTTATGATTCTCGAAAAGAGAGTTTTTATACTCCTATGGATTTGAGTAATGTAAAAATTGCTTTAGATTTTAACATTAATAAAAAAATAATAATTAAGACTATTCCTAAAATTAAGTTTGAAGCTAGAATAGATTATATAATAAAAGGTAGAGCGGTAAGTGCTGGAAATTATCTATCACAGAACATAGGTTTAAAAACACTTCTGGCTAGATGCATTCAAACCTCTAGAGGTAAAACAGGGATATCCCCAGGCTTGTTAAAGTTTTTTTTAAAATGTCTCGAGGAGAAGATTGATCCTGCAATTCCTGAGTTTGGGTCAATTGGATCAGGAGATTTAACTCAAAATGCATCTTTTGGTTTGTCATTAATTGGAAAAGGACAGGTTTGGCAAAATAATAAAATTAAAAATTCAAAAAATCTTTTT
>ERZ802822.1307-NODE-1307-length-15664-cov-21.791172_pt1 | contig 15664 bp, 14 predicted proteins | sample MGYA00345649_ERZ802822 | MGnify/ENA primary metagenome ERZ802822 (study PRJEB30503, sample SAMEA104212359) | marine metagenome | biome: Westerlies Biome; feature: [SRF] surface water layer (ENVO:00010504) within the epipelagic zone...; material: water...
TCCATTTAATTGAATAGCACATGGTAGTAATTTTTTTTCATCTTTTAAGTATGCTTCTGCCATCTGAACCCCAGATGCTGCAGGTGCATAAAATGCAGACCCTTTTTCAAGATATTTAACTATTTCAGCTCCGCCATCTCTAGTTCTCTGATTTATTTCTTCCAATCTCTCTTGAGAAATTTTTCCCTCTTTTACTAAATCAAGCAAAGGTTTTCCCAAAACTTTTGTAAATCTAGGCATTGGTACCATTGTATCTCCGTGTCCGCCCATCACCATTGCATCTATTTCTTTTACTGGAACGTTTAATTCTAAAGAAAGAAATAATTTAAATCTTGAGCTATCTAAAATTCCAGCCATCCCAACAACTTTATTTGCTGGTAAACCAGAAAATTTCTGAAAAGCCATTACCATTACATCTAATGGATTAGTGATACATATAACAAATGCGTTAGGAGCATTTTGCTTAATTCCTTCTGCTACCTGTTTTATTATTTTTAAATTTATACCTAATAAATCATCTCTGCTCATACCTGGTTTTCTAGGAACACCAGCGGTTATAATGATCACATCAGAATCTTTGATATCTTTATAGTCATCAGTACCTGAAAATTTCACATTAAAGCCATCTACTGATGAAGATTGTGCAATATCAAGCGCTTTTCCTTTCGCTATTCCGCTTGCAACATCAAATAAAACTACTTCATCTACCAATTCTTTTGTTCCAATTAAGTGGGCTAGAGTTCCTCCTATTTGACCTGCACCAATCAAAGATATTTTGCTCATTTTTTTCCTTATTTCATTGTTGGCATTACAAATTCCGCATTTGAACGGATACCTGATGGCCATCTTGAGGTTACTGTTTTTAATTTTGTATAAAATTTAATTCCTTCCATACCATGCATTGCACTATCTCCAAATAAAGACCTTTTCCATCCTCCAAAACTATGAAACGCCATTGGAACTGGGATTGGAACATTAATACCAACCATACCTACTTGAATCTTACTTGCAAAAGTTCTGCCTGCATCTCCATCTCTGGTATAAATACTTACTCCGTTTCCATACTCATGATCATTAATTAGTTTTACAGCTTCCTCAAAAGTTTTTACTCTTACTACTGATAGGACTGGGCCGAATATTTCCTCTTTATAAATTCTCATATCCTTATTAACTTGATCAAATAAACATCCACCAATATAAAAACCATCTTCATAACCTTGAAGCTTTAAGTTTCTTCCATCTACAACTAATTTTGCTCCCTCCTCAACACCCAAATCAACATAGCTTTTAACTTTTTCTAGATGTTCTTTGGTAATTAAAGGTCCCATTTCAGATGTTTTATCCATACCGGGGCCAACTTTTAAAGCTTCAGCTTTTTTTGATAATCTTGATACTAATTCATCACCTATATCTCCAACAGCAACAGCAACTGATTGAGCCATACATCTTTCACCAGCAGAACCATATGCTGCACCCATTAAACCATTGACAGCACCATCTAAATCGCAGTCAGGCATAACTACTAAATGATTTTTAGCTCCACCTAACGCTTGAACTCTTTTTTCATTTTTAGCTGAATTTTCGTAAATATATTTGGCAATAGGTGTTGATCCTACAAAACTTACTGCTTTAATATCTTTATTCTCTAAAATCGCATCAACAGACTCTTTATCACCATTAACAACATTAAACACACCATCTGGAAGTCCTGCTTCTTTTAAGAGTTCTGCTAACTTAATAGCACATGAAGGATCTTTTTCTGATGGCTTAAGTATGAATGTATTTCCGCATGCTATAGCAAGTGGGAACATCCACATTGGGACCATTGCTGGAAAGTTAAAAGGTGTAATTCCAGCCACAACACCTAGTGGCTGTCTCATTGACCAGCTATCCACATTTGTTCCAACATTTTCTGAAAATTCACCCTTTAATAAATGAGGAATTCCACACGCAAACTCAACGACCTCTAGTCCTCTTGTTAATGAACCTTGGGCATCTTCATAAACTTTACCATGTTCAGAAACAATTAATCTTGTGAGCTCATCAGAGTTTTTTTCAATTAATTCTTTAAATTTAAACATTACTCTTGCTCTTTGAAGAGATGGTTTTAATGACCAAGTTTCAAAAGCTTTTTTTGCAACTTCAACTGCTTGATCTAGATCAGATTTTGAAGCAAGTCTTACTTCAGACTCTTGATCTCCAGTTGCTGGGTTATAGACTTTACCTTTTTTATCTGATGAACCAGGAATAATTTTTCCACCTACAAAGTGTTCTATTAATCTCATGAATACGGTCTTTTAAATCAAAAATTCTTGTTAGTCTATTTAAACATTGGCTACAGCAATCATTTTTTTAATTTCTGCAATTGCTTTTGCTGGATTCAAGCCTTTTGGACAAGCACTTGTGCAGTTGAGAATAGTATGACATCTATAAAGTTTTAATTCATCAGCAACCTTCTTTAATCTAGCTTTTCTTTCCTCATCTCTACTATCAATAATCCATCTATATGCTTGAAGCAAAACTGCGGGACCTAAATATTTATCTCCATTCCACCAATAACTTGGACAAGATGTTGAACAGCATGCGCACATTATACATTCATATGCACCATCAAGTTTTGCTCTTTCTTCCTTTGATTGGAAAATTTCAGTTGTATCTTTTGTTGAATTATTTTTTAACCAAGGTTCGATTGACTGATATTGTTTATAAAGACCATCAAGATCTCCAATTAAATCTCTTTTAACCTTTAAGTGTGGTAATGGATAAATATCTATATCACCATCTATTTCAGCATGTGGTGTTGTGCAAGCAAGACCATTTTTACCACCCATATTCATCGCACAAGATCCACAAACTCCATGTGCACAAGATCTTCTATAGGCTAATGTTGGATCAATTTCATTTTTAATTTTATTTAAAATATCTAAAACTTTTGAAGGACAATTATCCATATCAACTTCATATGTATCAATTCTAGGATTTTCTTCTGTAGAAGGATCCCATCTATAAACATTTACTTTTCTTATGTTTTTTGATCCAGTTTTATCTTGATAATATTTACCTTTAATTACTTCAGAATTTTTAGGTAAATTTATTTGAACCATTAATACACTCTTTCTTGTGGTGGAAAGTATTGTACTTCGTTAGTTAAAGTAGATTTGTGTACTTCTCTATAACTTATTTTTGTATTCTTGCCATCACACCAAGCTAGTGTATGTTGCATAAATTTTTCATCATCTCTTTTTGGATAATCATCTCTTGCATGAGCTCCTCTACTTTCTTTTCTGTGGTAGGCAGAATCAACTGTAGCTACAGCTTGTCTAATCAAATTGTCAAACTCTAAAGTTTCTACTAAATCTGTGTTAAATACTAACGATCTATCTTTAACTGAAATAGAGTCCATTCCATCATAAGTTTTTCTGATTTCATCAACACCTTCTTTAAGATTTTTTTCAGTTCTAAAAACTGCACATTTTGATTGCATTGTTTTTTGCATAGCAAGTCTTAGATCTGCTGTACTATTTTCACCATTTGCATTTCTAAGTTTATCAAACCTATCCAAACATTTTTGAGTTTCAGTTTCTCCAATTTCTTCATGGGGAGTTCCTGGTTTAATTAATTCTGCGGCCCTTTTAGCTGCTGCTCTTCCAAATACAACTAAGTCAATTAAAGAATTAGATCCTAATCTATTGGCTCCGTGAACGGAAACACACGCAGCTTCTCCAATTGCCATCAATCCAGGAACAGTTTTTTCAGAACCATTCACTGTCATAACTTCTCCTTTATAATTTGTTGGAATACCACCCATATTGTAGTGAACAGTAGGTACTACTGGAATTGGCTCTTTAGTAACATCTACATTTGCAAATAATCTTGCAGCATCAGTAATTCCTGGCAATCTACTTTCAATAATTTCTTTATCTAAATGACTTAAGTTCAAATGAACATGATCTTGATCTTTACCAACTCCTCTTCCTTCATTGATTTCAATTGACATTGATCTACTTACTACATCTCTTGATGCTAGATCTTTTGCACTTGGAGCATATCTTTCCATGAACCTCTCACCTTTTGAATTTGTAAGGTAACCTCCTTCACCTCTAGCCCCTTCAGTAATTAAAGTACCGTGACCATATATTCCTGTTGGATGAAATTGTACAAACTCCATATCTTGTAATGGAAGTCCAGCTCTTAAAACCATAGCATTACCATCACCTGTACACGTATGTGCAGAAGTTGCTGAGTAATAAACTTTTCCATACCCACCAGTAGCAATAATTACTGTATGCGCCCTAAATCTATGAATTGTTCCATCATTTAAATTCCAAGCTATTAATCCTTTGCACTCACCATCTTTCATTAATAAATCCAATGCAAAATATTCTATAAAAAACTCTGTATTGTGTTTTAAAGCTTGTCCGTAAAGAGTATGTAGAATTGCATGACCTGTTCTATCAGCGGCAGCACAAGTTCTTTGAACTATCCCATTACCATAATTTTTTGTCATTCCTCCAAATGGTCTTTGATAAATCTTTCCTTCCTCTGTTCGACTAAAAGGCACACCATATTTTTCTAGTTCAATTACTGCTTGCGGTGCTTCTTTACATAAATACTCAATGCTATCTTGATCACCTAACCAGTCTGCACCTTTTACGGTATCATACATGTGCCATCGCCAATCATCTTCTCCCATGTTTCCAAGGGCAGCTGAAATACCTCCTTGAGCTGCAGATGTATGGCTTCTTGTTGGAAAAACTTTTGAGATACACGCAGTTTTTAAACCTGCCTCACTCAAGCCAACAGCAGCCCTTAGGCCTGATCCTCCAGCACCTAATACTACAACGTCATATTCGTGATCTATAATTTTATAAGCACTCATTAATTTAGATTAAATAAAAATATAATTGTTAATAATGGGATAACTATAGCAGATAAAAATAATAGTCTGTTTGCGACATTTTTGATTTTATGATCACCAATATAGTCTTCAAATACCTCACTTATACTAAGTGCTGAAAAAAAATATGCAAAAATTATAAATAAGCTAAATAAAAATTTACTAGTTGAATTTGTAAAAAATTTTAAAACTTCTAAATAATTTTGATTATAAATTGCTATAAAATTCAAAATAAACCAAATCATTAAAGGTAACAAAATGATTGATGAGATTTTTAAGAAAATCCATTTTTTTGTAGCTAAATTCATTTAAATAAAATTTTTACCTATTAAATAAATTAAAATAGTCAAGGCAACAGAGCCAAAAATAACAGCTATTCCTGTTATTCGAGTTGTTTTTAATTCAAATCCATAACCCATGTCCATTATTAAATGTCTTATTTCACTTAGAATTTGAAAACTAAATGACCAAGCTAAACCAATAGCAAAAAACTTTCCTAATAAAGAATTAAAAAATAAATTTATAGTACTGTAACTTGAATCTCCTAAAATTAACATTGATGCCCAGATACAAATTAAAGTTATTGCTATAATATTGATTATACCAGTTATTCTATGAGAGATAGAAACTAAAGATGAAATATGCCATCTATAGATTTGTATATGTGGAGATAATGGGCTTTTATTTTCCATAAAAGTTATTTTTAATTAATTTTTCTGCTATCTCAACTGCATTTAAAGCTGCGCCTCTTAAAAGATTGTCTGAAACAATCCACATATTTAATCCATTATTTAAAGTTTTATCTTCTCTTATTCTTGAAATGAAAGTTTCATTTCTTCCTTCAGCTTCTAATGGAGTTATATAGCCTCCATCTGATCTTTCATCTACTACTTTACAACCTTCAAAATTATCAAGAGCCTCCCTCACTTTTTCTAATGTGAAAGGTTTTTCTAATTCAATATTAACTGACTCTGAATGAGAAACTAAAACAGGAAGTCTAACACAGGTAGCTGTTAATTCTATTTTGCTGTCTAAAATTTTTTTTGTCTCATTAGTCATTTTGAGTTCTTCTTTTGTGTAACCATCATCTGAAAAAACATCAATATGAGGAATTGCATTAAATGCAATTTGCTTTGTAAAATTTTTAGATTCAACTTTTTTTTGATCTAAAGATAATCTTGTCTGATCAATAAGTTCATCCATTGGCGCTTTACCACCGCCTGAAACTGATTGATAAGTCGACACAACTATCCTTTTAATTGTAAATAAGTCATGTAACGGTTTAAGCGCAATTACTAATTGTGCAGTAGAACAGTTTGGGTTTGCAATAATATTTTTTTTTATATTGTTTAAATGATCTGAATTAACTTGAGGTACTATCAAAGGAACATCTGGATCCATTCTATAAAAGCTGGAATTATCTATTACTAAAGAATGTTCGGCAGCTTTTTCAGCAAATTTTTCTGAAATTTTTCCTCCCGCTGCAAAAAAAGTTATTTTTGCTCTAGAAAAATCAAAAGTTTCAAGATTTAAAACTTCATGTTCGTTACCAAGAAAATTTATCTTAGAACCCGCGCTTCTAGAAGACGCTAACAAGTACAAATTATCAATTGAAAGCTCTTTCTTTTCAAGAACTTCAAGTATTTTTCTACCCACATTACCAGTGGCACCAACGATCGCTATATTCATGATTATGTTAAAACTTATACTAAATGAAGGGTAAATCGCAAATATTTCCTAAATGAATTTTTTCATTTATCTCTATTTTAAATGAATTCTTTGAATTCCAATAAGGTTTATTGATCATTGCTATGCCAATAACTTTTTTAAATGTTGGAGAATAAGTGGCCGATCTAACAAAACCAATGATATTATTATTGTCATCAAAAAGAGTTTTTTCACAATACATATCAATTTGATCATGATCAATTTTAACTCCCATTAGTTTTCTTTTCACGCCTTTATCTCTAATTTTTTTTAATCTCTCTTTTCCCAAAAATTCTACTTCACTATCTAAATTAGTGTATTTTTCAAAATTTGCTTCAAGAGGATTGTCTCTATTATCAAAATCATTTCCATATGAAAGAAGTGCTCCTTCAATCCTTTCAATCAGATTTGGACATCCTGGTTTTACATTAAATTCCAAACCAGCTTCAAATAAATAATCATAAAGATCTTTTCCTGCTTCAGCATTTTCAACATAAATTTCAAAACCACCTTGCTTTGACCATCCTGATCGAGCGATAAAATGTTTCACACCTTTAAATTCAAAATAATCAAAATTAAAAAATTTTAACTGACATATTTTTTCTCCAAAAACTTTTGACATTAATTGATCTGAAAGAGGACCTTGAACAGCTAAAATATTTACATCAGGTTCTTTTATATCAACATCAAATTTATTACCTGAAGCAAGTCCTTTTGCAAAAAAAATAACATCAGAGTCAGCAATAGATAACCACCATCTATCTTCAGCTAATTTGTTAATAATAGGATCATTAACTAAATTTCCTTGTCCATCAATTATGGGAGCATAGTAACATTTACCAACCTTTGATTTTGAAAGATCTCTACATGTCATCAATTGAACTAACTGAGCGGAGTCTTTTCCTGATATCTCAACTTGCCTTTCAGCGGCAACATCCCAAACTTGAACAAATTCTTTTAAATGATGATAATCTGCCTCTACCGAAACAAATGAAGCAGGCAGTAACATATGATTGTATACAGTGTAAGAGCTTACCCCTTGTCTTTCTATTCTATCTGTATAAGGAGTACTTCTAAGTCTTCGAGATTTAGCTATTGGAAATTTTTTCATTTTTTTAAAAATTCTAGGATCTTCTCTCTCATTTCAAAAGCTTTTTCAATCATTATCATATGACCACAATCATCTATCACACAGGTAATTGAATTATTAATTAAATTCGCAAATTTTTTTCCTACCTCTAAATTAACCATTTTATCATCAGATCCAAAGACTAACATTGAGGGACAATCTATTTCCTTTGCTGCAATTGAACCATTTGAATAATTATTGCATGCAACAAGATCGACTGCTAAAATTTCACTTATGTCTCTAGGAGACTGAATTATTTTTTCGACTGGATTACCTCCTATGAATTTTTTAGAGTCTTTAAATCCCCATTTCATCATTAGTTTAACAGCATCAGAATCACCATTTTTTGCAAGATCTATAAGATCTTGATTAACTGGCATTCGATATGACCCTCCAATAAAAACTAGCTTTTTAAGTCTATTTTTATATTTATGAGCATACTCTAATATTTCTAAACATCCTTGGGAATGGCCAATAAGTGTTACTGCTTTTAAATTTAATTCTACTACTACACTTTCTAGCCAATCAGCAATTTTTTCAATTGTATCTAAACAAGGGCCATCTGAATTCCCATGACCAGGTAAATCAAGTGATAAAACATTAAAATTTTTATTTGAAAAAAATTGTTCAGCTAAAGACCAAACAATATGTGAAAGACCACTTCCATGAAGGAATATTATAGTGTCCTTCTTACTATCAATACCTTGTCCAGCATCTGATGCATGAACATTTTTATTTTCTATCTGAAATATCAAATAATTACCTAGAATTGTTTTCTTAATTCAAATTTTTGAATTTTTCCTGTGGATGTCTTTGGTAGCTCACAAAAAATTACTTGTTTAGGTACTTTAAATCCAGCCAATGTTTCTTTACAAAAATCAATCAATTCTTTTTCAGTAGTAGGCTTATCGCTAACCATTTCAATAAAAGCACAAGGTACTTCTCCCCATTTTTCGTCCGGTTTAGCTACTACTGCAGCAATAGAGACCGAGGGATGTTTAGATAGAGTATTTTCTATTTCTATTGATGATATGTTTTCACCTCCTGAAATAATTATATCTTTAGATCTGTCTTGTATTTTAACATATCCATCAGGATGCATAACTGCCAGATCTCCTGAGTGGAACCAACCACCAGCCATAGCCTTATCTGTTTCATCTTTATCTTTAAAATATCCTTTCATAACAACATTTCCTCTAATCATTATTTCACCAATGGTTTTACCATCATTAGGAACTTCCTTCATAGTTTCGGGGTTCATAACTGTGACACCCTCAGTATTGGGATATCTTACACCTTGTCTTGCTTTAATTTCATTCTGCTTATCCTCATCAAACTCATTCCATTCATCATTCCATGCACATTGAGTAACGTGACCATAGGTTTCTGTTAAACCATAAACATGCATCACCTCAAAACCAAGATTTTTCATTTTTTTAAAAATTATACTTGGTGGAGGAGCTCCTGCTGTTAATACATGAACTTTTTGTTTTAATACTTTTCGATCACTCTCTGGTGCTCCTGTAATCATATTTAATATAATTGGTGCTCCACCAAAGTGAGTTACATTATATTTATCAATTAATTCAAAAATCTTTTTGACATCAATATTTCTCAGACAAATAGTTCTTCCATTTAACATTGCAATAGTCCATGGATAACACCATCCATTACAATGAAACATGGGTACAATTGTTAGAAAATTTAGTCTATTTGGCATATTCCATGCAACTGCACTACCCGTTGACATTAAATATGAGCCTCTATGATGGTAAACAACTCCTTTTGGATTCCCAGTAGTACCTGAGGTATAACTTAATGATATTGCCTGCCATTCATCATCAGGCATTTTATAAATATAATTTTCATCACCTGTATTTAAAAAACTTTCATATTCTAGATCACCAATTTTTTCTAATTTTGACTGATCTGCATGTTTATCATTTATATCAATTACAATAATTTTTTTATCTAAAATTTTTAATGCCTTTTTTACTTCAGTATGTAATTGTCTATCTACAACAAGAACTTTTGCTTCGCTATGTTCTAAAATATATGCAATTGTATTAGCATCCAATCTGATGTTTATCGTATTTAAAACACCACCCGTCATTGGAACTGAGTAATGAGCTTCAAAAATTTCTGGTGTATTAAAAGCTAAAAACGAAACTGTATCTCCTTTTTTGATACCAATTTTTTCTAGTGCACTAGCAAATTTTATAGCTCTTTTATAAACTTTGCTCCAAGTATAGCTTCTATCCTCATAAACTATGGCCTCATAGTTAGGATATATATCTTTGGCTCTCTCTAAAAAAGTTAACGGTGTAAGAGGAACATAATTTGCTGAATTTTTATCTAAATTCGTATCGTAACTGCTCATAACTAATTGAATTTAAAGTTCATTATATTTGAACTTCCAGATAGTGCTGATTTATAATGATATTCAGCTCTAGGTAATACTTTATCAAAAAAGAATTTTGCTGTATTAATTTTATCATCATAGAAATCTTTATTAGTATCATAATCATTAAAGCTTACCTTTAAGATTTTAATCCAGGAATAAGCTAAAGATACAAATCCTAGTGTTTTTAAATAGTCGTTTGCTGCAGCACTGACATCATCTTTTTCTTCTTTGCTTTTATCATTTATCCAATCAGTGAACTTTGATAAAATCTCTATATAATAATTTAATTCCTTAGCAAAACTTTTTACTTTTTCATTGTTAGTTTCACACTCAGCTTTAATCATATCTAAAAAATTACCAATTATATTCCCGTTTTTATTCGATAGTTTTCTAAAAACTAAATCTGCAGCTTGAACTGAATTTGTACCTTCATAAATTGGGGTAATTCTATTATCACGGTATAATTGTTCAATACCTTGATCTTTTGTAAAGCCATATCCTCCATGAATTTGCATTGCATCACTAGTAATTTCCATGGCTAAATCTGTAAATAATGATTTTACTACTGGTGTCATTAACGACACATAATCTGAAGCTTCTTGTTTAATTTTTTCATCTGGATGATTTAGACTAACTTCAGTTTGTTGAGAAAGCCAAAAACATAAAGCTCTTTCACTTTCAATAATAGATTTCATGTTTAATAGTGATTTTCTAATATCAGCGTGTTCAATTATAAAATCAGCTCCGTTTGTAGATTTTGAATTATTTGTTTTCCCCTGTTTTCTTTCTTTAGCATAGCTAAGTGAATTTTGATATGCTATTTCAGAAATTCCTAAACCTTGTACTCCAACTATTATTCTTTCTAAATTCATCATAGTAAACATTTGGCTTAGACCTTTATTTTTTGGCCCAATCATATACCCAACTGCATCATCAAAATTTAACACACATGTTGCAGATCCTTTAATTCCCATCTTATGTTCTACTGAACCAGTAGATACTCCATTTCTAGTACCAATAGACCCATCATCTTTGACTATAAATTTAGGCACAAGAAATAAACTTATCCCTTTAGTTCCAGGAGGTGAGTCTGACGCTCTTGCAATAACAAGATGAATAATATTTTCTGTAAGATCTTGATCACCAGATGTTATAAATATTTTTTGTCCACTAATCTTATGGGTTCCATCAGATTGTTCTACTGCTTTTGTTTTTAACATTCCTAAATCTGTTCCACAAACTGGCTCTGTTAAACACATTGTTCCACTCCATTTACCTTCAACCATTTTTGGAAGATACTTATCTTTCATTTCGTCAGTAGCATGCCGTAAAATACAATTATAGGCACCTATAGTTAATTCACTGTAAAGTTTAAATGAAAGTGAAGTTGCAGATAACATTTCATCAAAAAATGCACTGACTGTTTTGGGCATACCTTGACCCCCATATTTTGGATCACAAGATAACGAAACCCATCCATCTTCAATATATTTGCTGTATGCTTCTTTATAACCTGGTGGGGTTCTAACAACGCCATTCTCTAATTTAGCAGGATTTTCATCTCCAGCAATTGCCAATGGTAATATAAGGTTTTGATTTATTTTTGCAGCTTCCTCTAAAATATCTTTTACTAAATCTGAACTAACTTCATTGTATTTTTCTAGTTCATTGTAATTTTTATTGTCTCTTAATTTTTCAAAGAGAAATAACATATCCTCTACTGGCGCAGTATAATTTGGCATTCCGCGACCTTAGAATAATTCTAGAATTATTGCAATTTTGAAATTATCGCATCACCCATTTCAGGTGTTGAAGTCTCTTTCATGCCTTTAGATAGTATATCTTTAGTTCTAAGACCGTCATTAAGCACCTCTTGAACAGCGTTTTCTAGAGCATCAGCTTCGTTGTCTAGATCTAATGAATATCTTAATGCCATTGCAAAGCTTAATATTGATGCAATTGGATTGGCAATTCCTTTGCCTGCAATATCTGGTGCAGATCCATGAATAGGCTCATACATCGCTCTCATCTCACCGTCTTTATTTTTTGCTCCTAAAGATGCAGAAGGAAGAAGTCCTAAAGATCCTGTTAGCATTGAAGCTTGATCTGAAAGCATATCACCAAATAAATTATCAGTTACTATTACATCAAACTGTTTTGGGTTTCTTAAAAGCTGCATGGCACAGTTATCTGCAAGCATGTGGCTTAATTCCACGTCTTTATATTCTTTATCATGAAGCTCTTGAACTTCTTCTTTCCAAAGCTGTCCAGCCTCCATTACATTTGATTTTTCACATGAAGTTACTTTGTTTGATCGTTTTTTTGCTAAATCAAAAGCTATCCTAGCAACTCTAGTTATTTCACTAGTTGTGTAAGTATGAGTATTAATTCCTTTTCTTTCACCATTGTCTATTGGTTTAATTCCTCTTGGTTCACCAAAATAAATTCCACCTGTTAATTCTCTTACTATCATAATGTCTAAGCCTGACACTATTTCTGGCTTAAGTGTTGATGCATCTACCAATTGTTCAAAACATATGGCAGGTCTTAGATTTGCAAATAACTTAAGTTCTTTTCTTAGTTTCAATAATGCTCTTTCAGGTTTTTTAGAAAATTCTAAATTATCCCATTTAGGTCCACCAACAGCACCAAGCATAACAACTTCACATTCTAGCGCTTTATAAAATACTTCATCTGTGATCGGTGTTCCGTGTTTGTCATATGAACAACCCCCTGCAAGACCTTCCTCTATTTCAAAATCTAATGATTTATTGTCATTAAACCACTTAATAATTTTTTTAACCTCACCTATAACCTCTGGGCCAATACCATCTCCAGGTAATAAAAGTATTTTTCTTTTTTTTACTTTAATCATTAAAAATCCAGGGTTTTTTATTTATTAAATCTTTTTCAAAATTTTCAATTTTATCAGATTTTTTAAGAGACAAAGCAATATCGTCAAGTCCCTCAAGTAGACATTTTTTCTTAAATGGATCTACTTGGAATGTAATTTCATTATTTCCATAAATAATTTTTTCTTCCTCTAAATCTACAGATATTTCTTCTTTTCTATTAGCATACTCTGATAATTCTTTAATTTTTTCTTCTTCAAGAATTATAGGTAAAATTCCATTCTTAAAACAGTTACTATAAAAAATATCAGCATAACTTGAACTAATTACACAAGTTATTCCAAAATCTAGTAGTGCCCATGGCGCATGTTCTCTTGAAGATCCACATCCAAAATTTTTACCAGCAATTAAAATTTTTGAATTATTAAAAGGGCTTTGATTTAATGTAAAATCATTGACTTCTTTACCTTGGTCATCGTATCTCATCTCAAAAAATAAATTTTTTCCAAGACCTGTTCTTTTAATAGTTTTCAAAAATTGCTTTGGAATAATCATATCGGTATCAATGTTAACTATTGGTAGATATGCTGGGATACTTTTTAATTTATTAAATTTTTGCATTTAATTTTGATACTTTCTAACATCATCTAAGTTTCCAGATATTGCTGCCGCAGCTGCCATTCCAGGACTTACCAAGTGTGTTCTTCCACCTCTACCCTGTCGACCTTCAAAATTTCTATTTGATGTAGACGCACATCTTTCTTCTGGTTTTAATTTATCTGCATTCATTGCTAGACACATTGAACAACCTGGTTCTCTCCATTCAAAACCAGAATTTACAAATATTTGATCTAATCCTTCTTGTTCTGCTTGCTCTTTTACCAATCCTGACCCTGGAACTACCATAGCACTTACATGTGATGATATTTTCTTATCTTTTAAAATTTTGGCTGCTTCTCTTAAGTCTTCTATTCTGCCATTAGTACAGCTTCCAATAAACACCTTGTCAATTTTAATGTCCTTTGCAGCCATATCAGGCTTTAAACCCATATATTTTAGAGCTCTTTCGATTGAATTTTTTTTATCTTCATCGCTTTCACTTTGAGGGTTTGGTACTTTTTCATCAATTGTAATGACATCTTGCGGAGATGTTCCCCAAGTAATCATTGGTAAAATTTCACCAGCATTTAAATTAAGCTCTTGATCAAAACTTGCATCATCATCTGTTTTAAGACTGTTCCAATAATTTAAAGCTTTTTCCCAATTATCTCCCTTAGGTGACATTGGTTTTCCTTTTAAATAATTAAATATTTTTTCATCTGGTGCAATTAATCCTGCTCTTGCCCCACCTTCAATTGTCATGTTGCAAATTGTCATTCTTTGCTCAACACTTAAAGATCTGATTAAATCACCTGCATATTCTATAACAGAACCTGTTCCTCCTGCTGTACCAATTTTTCCTATAATTTGAAGTATTACATCTTTAGATGTAACTCCAAGAGGAAGTTGACCATTAACATTTATTCTAAAATTTTTTGCTTTTTTCTGAACTAACGTTTGTGTTGCTAAAACATGCTCTACTTCTGATGTACCAATTCCAAATGCTAATGAACCAAATGCACCGTGTGTTGCTGTATGACTATCTCCACATACAATTACTGTTCCAGGTTGAGTAAAGCCTTGTTCAGGCCCAATTATATGAACAATTCCTTGTCTCTTATCATCCATTCCAAAAAGCTGCACACCAAATTCTTTACAGTTAGCTTCTAAGGTGTCTACTTGTATTTTTGACTCTTGATCAGCTATTCCTTTAGTTCTATCAGTTGTAGGAACATTGTGATCAGCAACCGCTAAAGTTAAATTAGGATGTCTTACTTTTCTATTTGAATTTCTTAAACCCTCAAAAGCTTGTGGACTAGTTACTTCATGAACTAAATGTCTATCAACAAAAAGTAACGCTGTTCCATCATCTTGTTGATCAACTAGATGATCATTCCAAATTTTATCGTAAAGAGTTGTGGACATTGAAAAAAAATTATTTTTTTTCTGAAGAACCTTCTGATTTTTGTTCGTCTTTTGGTGCTTCAGTTACCGGAGCTTCTGTTGTTGGTGCCGCTTCTACTGCTGGAGCTTCTTCTTTAGGAGCCTCTGCTACTGGTGCTACATTTTCCTCTGTAACAGTTTCAGGTTTAACATCAACATCTATACCAATTTTTTTTCTTATCTTTTCTGCAATTCTTGCTGATTTACCAGTTCTATCTCTTAGGTAATATAATTTTGCTCTTCTAACTTTACCTGATCTAATTACTTTAATTGAATCAATTAACGTTCCATACAGGGGAAAAGTTCTTTCGACACCTTCACCAAAAGAAATTTTTCTTACGGTAAAAGATGAGTTTAAATCTCTACTTTTTTTTGCAATACAAACGCCCTCAAAATATTGTATTCTTTCTTTTTTACCCTCAGTAATTCTAACTCCAACTTTAACTACATCACCGGGATAAAATTCTGGAATTTTTTTCTCTGCAAGTATTTTTTTTACGTTATGTAAGTTTATTTCTTCAATTGTTTTCATGTTTATATTTATCAAATTAATTTTTCTTATATTTTTGCCATAAATCTGGTCTTCGGACGCGTGTTATAGCCTCAGATTGAGATAAACGCCAGTCTTTAAT
>ERZ802822.1309-NODE-1309-length-15651-cov-8.105175_pt1 | contig 15651 bp, 18 predicted proteins | sample MGYA00345649_ERZ802822 | MGnify/ENA primary metagenome ERZ802822 (study PRJEB30503, sample SAMEA104212359) | marine metagenome | biome: Westerlies Biome; feature: [SRF] surface water layer (ENVO:00010504) within the epipelagic zone...; material: water...
TATACTCCCCAGCATTTGCAGGGCTGGATGACTCTTGTCCACCAGAACAACCAGAAATTATTCCAACCAAAAAAACAAACATTAAAATTTTTTTCATCATAGTTTCTCTAAATTTGCATAAGCCATAACTAGCCACTTTGTTCCTGCTTGGTCAAAATTAATTTGCACTCTGGCAGCTTCACCTGAGCCTTCATAATTTAAAACCACGCCCTCGCCAAAAGATTTATGCATAACTCTTTGCCCGAGTGATATGCCAATCTCATCTTCAAACTCAAGCTTAGTTTCTTTAAAGTCTTTTCTATTATAAGGTATGTGCGTCTGTGCTCTAGGCCTAATCTCGTTGATAAGATCTTTAGGAATTTCTTTTATAAATCTTGACGGTGGATTAAAAGTGTCAGAGCCGTGCAATCTTCTTGACTCTGCGTGAGTTATATAAAGTTTTTCCATAGCTCTAGTAATACCAACATAACAAAGCCTTCTCTCTTCTTGGAGTTGTCCTGGATTCTCCATTGATCGTCCGTGCGGAAATAAAGTTTCTTCAAGGCCGGTCATTAAAACTAATTTAAACTCTAATCCCTTTGCTGAATGCATTGTCATAAGTTGAGCAGCATCATCATGCTCTGAAGCCTGCCTATCACCAGAATCGAGAGAGATCATGTCTAGATAATCTTCTGCAACTTCAATATTTGTTTTTTGTTCTCTGACGCTTTGTTCAAAGTTTGTAGTTGCAGAAACTAGTTCTTCTAGATTCTCTACTCTTGTTTTGCCTTTCTCGCCTGGTTCTTTTGCATGATAAGCAACCAGTCCTGAGGTTTTAATTATTTCTTCCATTAAGTCTGAAAGAGTATTCTCTTCTATAAATTCTTTACATCGGGCAATGAATTCTAAATAAGATTTTAAGCCAGCTCCGCCTCTTCCTGCTATGGCTCCTTCATCTATTAATTTAGCTGATGCTTTAATATATGAAATATTATATTTAGTGGCAGTAGAACGAATCTTTGCTAAAGTTTTTTCTCCAACACCTCTTGTGGGATTTGATATTGATCTCTCAAATGCAGGATTATCAGAGTTATTGAAGATAATTTTTAGATAAGCAATAGCATTTTTGATTTCCATTCTTTCATAGAATCTTTGGCCGCCATATATTCTGTAGGGGATGCTTGATCTTAACAACGCCTCTTCAAGGGCTCTTGATTGAGCATTAGATCTATATAAGACAGCTGCATCAGAATACATTTCTCCTTTGTTCATCCAATCTTTTAAAATGTCGGCAACAAATCTAGCCTCATCTTGTTCGTTGTATGCCTGGTATAAAATAATTTGCTCTCCTTCAAGTTTGTCGGTCCAAAGATTTTTACCAAGCCTATCAGTATTATTTTCAATTAAAGCGTTTGCCGCTCCTAAGATAATATTTGTAGATCTATAATTTTGTTCTAATCTTATAATCTCTGCTGTATCAAAAGTTTTTGTAAATGATTCTACATTTTCAACTTTGGCGCCACGCCATCCATAAATAGATTGATCATCATCTCCAACTGCTGTTATTGATGCTTTTTCTGCAGCTATTTCAAGAAGCCAGTTATATTGAATAGTATTAGTATCTTGAAACTCGTCTACTAATATTGATTTAAATCTAGCGTGAAAGAAAGCCTTCACAGATTCATTGTCACGAATTACCTCATATGATCTCAATAATAATTCACCAAAATCAACAAGATTGTCTCTCAAGCATGCTTTCTCATACTCTTTATATATTTTGTTAATATTTTCTTTAAAATAGTCACCCTTATCATCTACAGATTCGCTTCTAAAGCCCTCATCTTTCCATGCATTTATCTGCCATTGACTTTGACGAGACGGCCATACAGATTCATCTAAACCTGCTTCTTTGGAAATTCTTCTTATGATTCTTAACTGATCATCTGCATCTAAAATTGTAAAACCGCTACTTAATCCAGCTTCTTTATGAAACCTTTTAAGCATTCTGTGAGCAAGCCCATGAAAAGTTCCTACCCAACCATCCATCATCGGAGCTTCCAATAATTCTTCAATTCTTGATCGCATCTCTAGTGCGGCCTTATTTGTAAAAGTTACTGCCATAATAGAGGCAGGATTTCTTCTTAGTGCCTCAACTTCCCATGCAATCTTGTGAACCAAAACTCTTGTCTTTCCTGACCCAGCTCCAGCTAATACCATCAAATGCTGCTTTTCAGACGTCACCGCTGATCGCTGTTGATCATTAAGATGTTCTAAAATGTGTGATACGTCCATTTAGGGATTCATTTTTTTGCTTAAGAGAGATATTCTAACCTTATGCCAACAAAATTATTGAGACAAATTAAAAATACTCTTCCAGAATTAAGAAAATCTGAAAAATTAGTGGCAGAATTTGTTTTAAAAGATCCAAAATCGGTTATTACCATGAAAACTGCTGAAGCTTCTTCTGCGATGGGCATAAGTGAACCAACCTTAATAAGATTTTGTAAGGCTCTTGGTTTTTCAGGTTATCAAGAGTTTAAGATTAACTTGTCTCAACAGCTTGCTGCAGATGATTATTTTGTAATGTACGAAATTGAAGAAGACGATAGTATTCATGATTTATGTGAAAAAGTTTTTGATACAACAATTAGTGAAATTTTAAATGTTAGATCTCAAATTGATCAAGACATTCTTGAGTCTGCAATAGAAGCTCTAGCAAATGCAAAAAGAGTTGAGGTTTATGCTTTTGGAGGCTCTGCTCCTGTTGCTATGGATGCGCAACACAAATTTTTTAGACTAAAAATATCATCATCATTTATTTCAGACCCGCATATACAATTAATGTCAGCCAATTCACTTTCAAAAGATGATGTTGTCTTAGCCATCTCTCAATCTGGGACTACTTCAGCTCTTATTGATAGCGTTAAAATTGTTCGTAAGTCAGGCGTAAAGGTCATAGGGATCATGCCTGAAAGCTCCCCTCTTGCTAATATTTGTGATTACCCAATAAACATTAACGTTGGTGATAATTACCGAATCACTAAGCCTCATACTTCAAGGATTGCTTACACAGCAGTCATAGATGTAATGACCATGGGAATAGCTCAGCTAAAACCAGAGGCACAAGAGCATTTGTACAACATAGTTGATAGCCAAAGATCATTGAAAATCAAATAGTATTTAAAGAGGAGTTTTTTATGAGCCAAGAAGTTAAAGATTTTTTTACAACCTATAGTGACTTTGTTAAAAAAGTTACTAGTGAGCCAAGTTTAGATATGGACGCTCTCAAAAAAAGCATGGATGAAATTGAATCTAGCTCTGATGTAAAAATACCAAGGCTTTTAACAGCTGCTCTTGGTCTTGGGAGTGAGTCTGGTGAATTTGTTGAAATAGTAAAAAAAATGATTCTTCAAGGAAAGCCAGCTTCTGAAGAAAATATTTTTCATATGAAAAGAGAGCTTGGAGATATTATGTGGTATTGGACAACAGCATGTGCTTCTTTGGGATTAGATCCTTATGAGGTAATTAGTGAAAATCAAAAAAAGCTCGAAGCAAGATACGGGGAAAAGTTTGAAGTTGGAAGAAGTGAAGTTAGAAAAGAAGGAGATTTATAAATCTCAGATGAAAGATAAAACAAAAGAGTCCAAAGATACTGTTCCATCTGCAACTGAAGATTGTGCTGATGTTACTTCTAGGTATGAAAGATATAAAAAAGAAAATAAGAAATCTCAATTTTCGCCTATTAAATATGAAAAACCGCCACACCACTAAATGATAATTTTTCTGGCTTTTATATACATCTTTTCTGCGGTTTTATATTTTTATACAAATAAAGCTGGTTATAGTTTTCTAAGATATATTTGGAAAAGAAAGAATATTAATTTTTATCTTTCAACAGAAATATTCTATTTAGTGCTTACATCACTGATTGTGTTTACAAGTAATCCTCTCAATTGGATTATTGCAATTTTAATGTTTCTTCACCTCATTGGTATTGCATGGCTTGTAGCTAACCCAAATAGTTTTTATCAAATGGCAGAAGAGTCAATTAATCTAGATAGTGAAATGGTAGAAAATGCTGTTGTTATAATGTTCTTGATATACGCTGGTATGGCTTTATTTTCAAGAATTATCTAAGATTCTAATCTTTTTAAAAGGCTTGATGTATCCCACCTGCCACCGCCGGCATTTTGAATGTCTTTATAAAAACTATTAACTATATCTGTTACCTCTAGATTTGCATCTATGCTCTTGGCATGTTCAAGCACTATGTCTAAGTCTTTTATCATTAGATCAACCGCAAAACCGTGTTCGTATTCATCCTCAATCATAGACTTCCATCTATTTTCCATTTGCCATGATTGTGCAGCTCCTTTTGATATTACTTCTATAACGTCTTTTACTTCTAAATTTGATTTTTTAGCAAAATGTAAACCTTCAGCTAATGATTGAATGAGTCCAGCAATGCATATCTGATTAACCATTTTTGTTAATTGTCCATATCCTGATGGTCCCATTAACTTTGAGAATTTAGAATATGAATCTAAAACATCCTTTATTGACATATAAACTTTTTCGTCTCCGCCAACCATTACAGATAAAGTTCCTTGCTGAGCACCTGCCTCTCCCCCTGAGACTGGAGCGTCTAAAAAATATGACCCTTGTTTAACAAGAATATTGTTCATTTCTTTTGCAAGTTTGGCTGAGGTGGTTGTATGGTCAATAACAACTGTGCCAGGCTTAATTAAAGTTTTAATTTCATCAATAATTTGTCTCACATCATTATCATTTCCTACACATAAAATAATAGTGTCGCGATCTGTTGCTAAGTCCTCTATGGAAAAACAAACTTTTGCTTTTGTATTTTCAGTCAGCCATTTTTCTGACTTATCTTTAGTTCTATTAAAAACAGAAAGGTTGAAGCCATTATTGATGATATGACTTGCCATGGGACCACCCATTATGCCAAGACCAATAAAACCTACATTAGTCATAATTTTTTTCTTCTTCTTGATATTTTTTTAAGTCTTCCCAATCATGGGGCGTACCAGCATTGAGACTGGTGACTGAGTTTTTTGCCCTGAATAAACTTTGAGTTCTTAGTTTTGTTTTATCTTCTTCTTTGCCAAATAATTTATTCCAGCCTTCTATAAAATGCTCTCTTAAATTTCTTTTGGCCATTAAGAATTATTAAACAATATATTCTTCTCTATCTTTTTTTGCTGTTCTCTTTATGCCTGACTCTGTTACATATTCTTCTGTGATGCCTTTAGACCCGCTTTTGCCCACTTTGCATACATACATCATATTAACAACTGCTCCTCCAGCAATAGCCCCTATTAAAACTAATATTATTGTTTCCATTCTCTCCTCCGGATAATATTATTTTTCGTTAAATTCTATCTTTGCTTGATTATACTCTTCCTTTAGTCTTGTTACTAAATCTTCTACGCTTGGATCATCTTTAATACCACCAATTCCTTGACCCGATCCCCAAATATCTTTCCACGCTTTTGCATCGGTGTTGCCGCCTGACCCAAAGTTCATTGTAGACTTGTCTGCCTCAGGTAGATTATCAGGATCTAGTCCAGCATTTTTAATTGATGGTTTTAAATAATTCCCAGACACACCTGTGAAAAGACTTGAATAAACAATATCATCTGCTGCGCTATCAATTAACATTTGTTTATAACCTTCATCAGCATTAGCTTCCTTTGTAGCAATAAATCTCGTGCCCATATATGCAAAGTCTGCACCAAGAGCTAAAGATGAGGCAATGGAATAACCATCTCCGATTGACCCAGAAAGTATCACAGTTCCATCAAACCACTCTTTAACCTCCCTTAATAATGCAAATGGAGAAAGAGCTCCAGCATGACCTCCAGCACCTGTGCAAACAAGAATCAAACCATCAACTCCTTGCTCGGCTGCTTTTTTTGCATGACGAACATTAATAACATCATGATAAACAAGGCCACCATAACTATGAGCAGCCTCTACTAATTCTGCTGGCGGTCTTAATGAAGTGATAATAATTGGAACCTCATGCTTAACACAGGTAGCCATATCATCCATAAGCCTATCATTTGAGCCATGACAAATTTGATTGACCGCAAACGGAGCAACTTTTTTGTCTGGATTTTGTTCTTGATATTCTGCAAGCTCTGTCTTGATTCTTATGATCCACTCTTCTAAAACATGTTGTGGCCTAGCATTTAATGCAGGAAAAGAACCAATAATACCTGCCTTGCATTGAGCGATTACCAATTCAGGGCCTGATACAATAAATAATGGTGAGCCTATTACTGGCATTGAGAGATTCTTTTTGATGTGTTCTGGGATTGCCATCGATCTACTCCTAATAATTTTTTTATGATTCTCCCAACTGATGGTAAAAAGGCAAATCAGCATTCAGAGGCAAGAATATTATACGACGAAAAAAATATTTATTTTGGAGTTATTTTTTACAACAATAGTGTTAAAGGGGATTATACAGTTGAATCTTTGAAAAGAGATTTCTCTTTTGGGAAAAATGATAATTTATTAATCTCAATAGACCCCTTCAATAATTTAACAACAGGGTTTTCTTTTGGATTAAATGCATACGGAGCCCAATGGGATGGAACAATGTCTAACGGGGGAAAAGTTGACTTGAATTGGGATGCCAAATGGATCTCGAAAGTTTATTTTGATTCTGAAAAATGGATTTGTGAAATAGCCATTCCACTTAAATCAATTAGATATAAAAAGGGTATAAAAGAATGGGGTATCAATTTCTCAAGGTTAGATCTTAAAGCAAGTGAGAAATCAAGTTGGGCTCCAGTGCCAAGACAATTTCCATCTGTTACATTAGCATACTCGGGAGTACTTGTATGGGATAAGCCCCCTCCAAAGCAAGGAAAAAATATATCCTTAATTCCATACTCTTTCTCTAATATCGAAAAAATAAATGGAAATAAAATAAAATCAACAGATTTCAAAGGAAAAAAACATGTCATTTACTTTTATCCAAAAGACTTCACTCCAGGATGTTCAACTCAAGCAGATGAATTTTCAACAGAATATAAAAAATTTCAAAAAGAAGATATTGAAATTATTGGAATTAGTCCAGATGATGTAGATTCCCATAAAAAATTCTGTAGTAAAATGGGAATCAAATACGTATTATTATCAGATTCAGAAAAAGAAGTTTCCAAACTATTTGGTGTTTGGGGAATGAAAAAATTCATGGGGCGAGAATACATGGGTGTTACTAGAAGTTCATTTTTAGTTAATGAAAAAGGGAAAATTTTCAAAACATATCCAAAGGTCAAACCTAAAGGACATGCCCTTTTAGTTTTAGAAGATTTTAAAGAATAAAAATAAAGAAAAGGTTAGAAACCTTTTGGAAGTGTACCTCTTGAAGATTTAGCTGGTTCTGGTTCTGCTTTTGCTTCAAATCCTTTTGGTAATGCACCACCTTTCTTGTTAGCAGATACTTTTGCAGCTGCTTCTGCTGCTGCTGCTTCTGCTGCGGCTTTTGCATCATCAATTTTTTGCTGTTCCAATCTTTTCAAATAATCAGCTTCATAGTCTGATAATTTGTCTTGTTTGGATTTACCATCATTGCTTGGAGCAGTTTGTGGTGGTGGAGCTTGTTCAGAAACTTGTGGTGGTGGAGCTTCTTGAGTAGTTGCTTTTGCAGATACACCTTCAGCAGTCATATTTACACCACTGAAACTTCCAAATCGTTTTTGAGGTGGATGATATGCAAGTCTAGGTCTTGTTGCAAAGTATTGTTCTGATGGTTGTGTGTAACCAGTTACTGTTGCTTTTTGATCATTCCAATTTTTAGTTGGGATTTTACCTACTGGGGCATAACCTCTAACAAAGTATCTGTTAGGTGCTGGTGTGTATCCAGTGACTTTTGCTCTGTACTGATGGAAATCAGTCATTGCTGCATTCATGTATGCATCTTCTAATGCATCTTGTACAGTTGTTGGAGCAGATGCTTTCTCAGCTGGTTTTGGAACCTCTTTTGGTGCTTCTTGGGGTTTTGGTGTAGAACCTTTTGGAAGTGTAGGTTTTGGTTTTGCTGTCTCAGCTGGTTTTGGAGCTTCCTTTGGTTTTGGTGTAGAACCTTTTGGAAGTGTAGGTTTTGGCTTAGCTGTCTCAGCTGGTTTTACCTCAGCAGGTTTAGTTTCTGCTGGTTTTGCGGTTAGCTGATCAGATAATTGATTTAATTTTGCTTCTAATTCGGCAATCTTGTCTTCAAGATCTTTTTTTGTTTGCTTTTTAGCAGCTGCCATTAATTTTGATGCCTAATTCGGGGTTTATGTACATTTGGTTTGAACTAGGTGTACAAGTATGATCAATTTTATATGTTTAATCAGATGATCTTTCTTATGGATGATTTTGAAAAAGAATACCCAGATTTTGATTGGAAGAATACACCAGCATACAAACATCCAGGTGGAAGAAATTGTCCATGTCCAAAACATGAGTACATTAGAGAACAAATCAATTTCACAAAACAAGTCAATGAAAAAGGCAAAGAGCCTTCCAAAGTTACACTAAAGTTCTGTCCAGATCACTACAGAGTATATCTAGATGAAGTAATCCCAGCAATGCCATTGAAATATAGGATATTAACAAAAATTGCACTAAAATTAGGTGCAATCCAAATTGAACAATTGAAATACATGGAATCAGAATTGTGTTTTTACTGTAAATTTGGTTCTGGCGGCCATGATAAAAAAACAGAACTACCACCAATGTAAATAGTAACAAAGTGCAAAAAATCCAGTTAAGCTTATACCTGATTTATGAAGAGCTTGAGTGTGCCAATACAAGATACTCAAGAATTTATCAAAGAACTTGAAAAACAAGGTGAGCTAAAAAGGGTCAAAACAGAAGTAGACCCAGATTTAGAAATTGCAGAAATTTTAAGAAGAGAAATGTATTCCAACGGTCCAGCAGTTCTTTTTGAAAATGTAAAAGGTCACAGCATGCCAGTTTTAGGCAATGCATTTGGTTCAATGAAGAGACTAGAGATAGGACTTGAGATGACAGATTTTACAGAGATAGGTCAACGTATTACAGATATGACAAAAATGGATATGCCATCAGGGATTCTAAATAAGATTAAAAAATTACCAGAACTTTCAAAAATGACAGCATCGTTTCCAAAATTAGAATCTAGTGGATTAGTTACAGAAATTACATCAACAGATGCATCATTTGACGATTTACCAATTATAAAGTCATGGCCTAACGATGCGGGACGATTCATAACATTGGGATTAATTGCAACAAAACATCCTGAAACAGGAGTTCGAAATTTAGGAGTATACAGAATGCAAATCATAGATAAAACTCATGCATCAATGCATTGGCAAAAACACAAGAGAGGAGCAAATCATGGAGATATTTCAAAAGATAGAGGAGAAAAAATTCCAACAGCAATAATTTTTGGAGGGGAACCTGCAACAGTTTTTTCATCGATTGCACCAGTTCCTGAAGGATTAGACAAATATCTATTTGCAGGAATTACAAGAAAAGAAGGAATCAAGACAGTGAAATGTAAAACAATAGACTTAGAGGTACCAGCAAATGCAGAAATTGTTTTGGAAGGATATGTAGATCCAGAAGATATTAGAGATGAAGGACCATTTGGAGATCATACAGGATATTACACACCAGTTGAACCATATCCAACATTTACATTAACAGGAATAATGAGAAGGAAAAATCCAGTTTATGTAACAACAGTTGTTGGAAAACCGATTTTAGAAGATGCATATATTGGAAAAGTTATTGAACGTTCATTTTTACCACTTGTACAAATGTTCCATCCAGAAGTAGTGGATTTCAGTATGCCAGCAGCAGGATGGTTTCAAGGTTTTGCAGTAATATCAATCAAAAAAAGATATCCAGGTCAAGCAAAAAAAGTCATGATGGGTTTATGGGGAATGGGACAATTATCACTAACCAAAATGTTTGTTGTTGTGGATGAAGATATCAATGTGCATGATATGGATGATGTAATTTGGGCAATTACAACAAGAGCTGATGCTGCAAGAGATACAATAATTATCAACAACACTCCAACAGATACATTAGATCCAGCATCACCATTAGTTAATTTAGGTTCTAAAATGGGAATTGACGCAACACAAAAAACAAAAGAAGAAGGATACATGCGAGAAATTCAACAACAAGTAAAAGTTGATGAGAAAACAAAGAATCTAGTTGATTCAAAATGGTCTGAATACGGATTATAAGGTACGAATAGGATTATAGAAATTATCTCTTTCTTCAACTTGATAACCAATTTGATGAATAGCATCAACAATAATTTTATCAGTCAATTCAGTAGAACGTGCACCAGTACAAGATACAACTTCTTCACCAATTAAAGTGCCACCAAAATCATCAGCACCATATTGTAAAGCAAGTTGTGCCATTCCAACCCCATTAGTTAACCAAGAAGATTGAATGTGCGGGATTAGTCCATCTAAAACCAATCTAGAAATTGCAATCATTTTCAAAAGTTGAATTCCCCCAGTACCATAATCAACAATACCCTCATCTTGCATCAGAGTATTATTAGGTTCAAAGTTCCAAGGGATGAAAGCCATAAAGCCATTAGTTTTTTCTTGTAATTTTACAATTTTTGAAAAGTGTTCCACAATATCATTATTATTTTCAACACTGCCATACATCATTGTAGCAGAACCAGGAATACCTAGAGAATGTGCTTCGTCCATTATTCTAATCCAATCAGCACTAGAAATTTTCTTAGGACTAATAATTTCTTTAACAGAGTCAGTTAAAATTTCAGCACCTGCACCAGGAATAGATTGTAAACCTGCATCTTTTAATCGAGATAGAATTTCTTTTGTAGATGATTTTTCAACTCGAGCAATCATGTCAATTTCAGATGTAGATAATCCATGTACACCAACAGTTGGAAATTTTTTACGAATCATTTTGAATGCATCCTCATAATATTCAATTTTTAAACTTGGATTGTGTCCGCCTTGGATCAAAACCTGACGAATCTTAAACATTTCATAAGAAGTCTTTACACGAGTTTCAATCTCATCAAGAGATAAAGTGTAAGAGTCTTCAGCACCAGGTGATCTATAAAATGCACAGAATTTACAATCCGTGATACAGACATTAGTATAATTCAAAATAATATTATTTACAAATGAGGCCTTATTGCCAAATTGTTTTTTGGATAAATAACCAGAAACTAATCCCATTAAATGAACATCGTCAGATTTCAAAAGTCTCAAAATATCCTCAGGTCCAGGTCTAACACCCTTAAGAGAATTTTCTAAAATATCTTTAATATCACTTTTTTGTATCTGTTCAGTAGTCTGACTCAATTACCATTAATCCTTTAGAATTTCTATTTATTCCTTGATAGAATAAGGGATAAAAATTAATGAAGAATTTATACCAAATTTAAAATATTTTTGAGCATACAGATGCACGTTATTTTTAAGTAGGGCTGAAAGAACAAAACAAAACATGGTATCAGCAAACGAAATTAGATTAAACAGAATTATGAGAAAAGGAAGAATGCTTTGTATTCCAATGGATCATGGAATTTCAAATGGACCTATTGAAGGACTTGAAAATCCAGCTGATACAATTTACAAATGTGAAGGACATGGGTTGACTAGTGTCATCATCAACAAAGGAATTCTCAAATCATTACCAAAACCACCAAAAATTGGAACTTTAGTTCATTTTTCAAGCAGTACAGCATTATCATTATCACCAAATCGAAAAATGCTTACAGGTACAGTAAAAGAAGCTGTAGCATTAGGAGCTGACGGTGTTTCACTACACATCAACATCGGCGGAAAAGAAGAACCAGAAATGTTAGAACAACTTGGTTTAACAGCAGATCAATGTCACAGATGGGGAATGCCACTTTTAGCAATGATGTATCCAAGAGGCGAAAATATTCCTAACCCGCATGATCCAGAAATTGTAGGACATGTTGCAAGAATTGGTGCAGAGTGTGGAGCAGATATTGTAAAAACATTATACACAGGAGATATAGATTCATTTTCAAAAATTGTTAAAAGTACACCAGTTCCAATTGTAATTGCAGGAGGACCTAAAGCTAAAACAGATTTAGACATACTCCAAATGACTGAAGATGCAATTACAGCAGGAGCTAAAGGTGTAACATATGGAAGAAATATTTTTGCACATAAAAAACCAGAAAAAATGGTTCAAGCATTATCAGAAATAATTTTCAAAAAAGGTACTGCAAAGGAAGCAATGAAAAGAATTGAGTAAAACAAGAGAATTAATTATTTTACCAAAAGTAAATCAGGCACAATTAACAAAATTTTTACCACAACTAGAAGAAGAAGGAATTAAAACAATATTTCTAGATCCAAAAAAATTAGGTAAGAAAAAAACAAAATTAAAAACAATATCTACATCAAATTCTTCGAACTATGTTGTCTTAGAAAAAGAAAATTCAACCAAACCAAAAGGGAAAAAAATTGGAATTAAATTTGAAGTATTATCGAATGCAGATATTGACAATGTATTATCAATTTCAAAAAAAGGGTTGGATTTTGTCATCATAGAAGTTAAGGATTGGAAAATTATTCCTCTAGAAAACATTATTGCAAAATTACATAAAATACATACAAAGATTTTTGCAATTGCTAGAACACCAGAAGAAGTAAGAAAAATGTTTTCAATTTTAGAAGTAGGAGTAGACGGGGTAATATTCAGTACATCCTCAATTAATGAAGTAAGAGAAGCAATGGTGTATCTAGGTACAAGAAGTTTCGACATGAAACCAGCAAAAATTCTTGAAATTAAAGAAGTAGGGGATGGAGAAAGAGTTTGTGTAGATACAGCATCAATGTTACATAAAGGAGAAGGGATGTTAATTGGAAGTAGATCAAATTTCTTATTTCTTGTACACAATGAATCAGTAGGTTCATCGTTTACATCACCACGACCATTTAGAGTAAATGCAGGTGCAGTTCATTGTTACACTTTGTCTCCAGATGGTACAACAAATTATTTATCAGAAGTAGAAACAGGTTCAGAAGTATTAATTCTAAATTCCAAAGGCAAAGCACGTAGAGCAACAGTCGGAAGATCAAAAATTGAAAGAAGACCTATGTTAATGATTAAAGCATCAGTAGGAAATGAAATTGGAGGAATTATTGCACAAGATGCAGAAACAATTAGATTCGTTAAACCTAATGGCCAATTAGTATCAGTAACACATCTAAAGAAAGGGGATATGGTGATGGCCCATGCAAAACCTGCAACAGGCAGACATTTTGGAATGGAAGTTTCAGATGAATACATATTAGAAAAATAAAATGAAATACAAAACATGTATATCAATTGGAGAAAATTCTCCGAAGAAAATTAAAAATAAATTAAAAGATTCATTAAAAAAATCAGATTATGTAGAAGTAAGATTAGATTTTTTAAAAGCAAAACAAATTCCTGAAACATTAGAAATAATTAAAAAAGATTTAAAAAAAATTGTGTGTACTTTAAGACCAAAAAATGAAGGTGGAAAATTTACAGGTACTGAAAAAGAAAGAATTGCCATATTGAAATTAATTGCAGAATATAATCCATTTTTATTAGATGTTGAATTTAATACATTAAATAAAAATAAGGAATTAAGTAAATATCTTAAAAGCACTAAAACAAAATTATTAGTTTCATGGCATGATTTTCAAAAAACTCCTAAGACAATAGAATTAAAGAATAAAATTAAAAAAATGAGTAAATTTTCAAATAATGTAAAAATTGTCAGTACAGCAAAATCAGTAGATGATGCAACCAGAATGCTAGAATTGTATGATAAAAAAGGAAAAAATAATTTAATTTCATTTGCAATGGGTGATGCGGGCAAAATTTCAAGAATTTTGTGCCTATATTTGGGCAGTCCATACACGTATGTATCATTAGGAAAAGCAGTTGCACCAGGTCAGTTTAGTGTAGACGAAGTAAACAAAATAATCAATCTAAAAAGTAGCAAATAAAAAATTGAGAGTTTAAATCAATCTATTTCTCAAAAAGTCATATGGGAAAAAGTTTTGCAGTAATTGGAGATCCTATCAATCATTCATTATCTCCAAACATACACAGTGCAGCATTTAGAGAATTAAATTTAGATTCTTCATATATCGGATATAGAATTCCAAAGGGAGAATTAGAAAGTGGGGTTGAAGGACTTAAAAAAATTAAGATTAGTGGATTTAATGTTACAATTCCTCACAAAATTGAAATGATGAAGTATTTGGATAAAATGGATGAGTCATGTAGTATTATCGGTGCAGTTAATACAGTTGTAAATAATGAAGGAATTCTGAAAGGATACAATACAGATATGGATGGATTTTTAGAGCCATTAAAAAAAAGAAATATTTCAATTAAAGATAAAAAAATACTGTTAATCGGAGCAGGAGGTGCTGCAAGAGCCATTATTGCAGGGATGTCTAAAGAAAAAGCAGAAGAAGTAGATATTGCAAATAGAACAACCAAAAATGCAGAAGAATTATCAGAATTTGCAACAAGTATTGGATTATCTACAAATGTAAAAAAAATAGAAGAAATTAAAAATTTACAAAACTATAACATAATAATTAATTCAACATCATTAGGATTAAAAAATGAATCAAGTCCAATTTCATTTGAACAAATAAATCAAGATTCAGTGATTTACGATATTGTATATTCTCCAATGAATACAGATTTTATCAAAAAAGCAAAAGACAAAAAGTTAGAAGTCATTTATGGATATGAGATGCTTTTAGGTCAGGCCACTAGAGCATTTGAAATTTGGCATGAAATGAAAGCGCCTTATAATGCGATGAAAAAAGCATTGTTAGGAGGATTTTGATGGCAAAAGTAAAAGCTACTGTGCACGGTGCAGTTTCAATAGTTAGTGCCATAGCAAGTAAAAAAGGAGCAACATTAGGAATATCACTAAAAGTGGAAGCAACTGTTGAGACATCAGTAGGAAAAGGAATCATAATTCAATCAGAAAATAAGAGCCTTAGTTCCAGATTAATCAATAAGACAATTGAAAAAATTGTATCAAAAAAAGATTTAGAAAAAAATAAAATTACAATTACATTAACTTCAGAAATTCCAACAGGTTATGGATTAAAAAGTTCCAGTGCAATATCATCAGTAGTTGCATTAGCATGTGCAAAAATATTCAAACCAAAATTAACAGATAAACAAATTCTTTTAGCTGGAGTAGAGGCATCAATTGAGACTAAAGTAAGCATTACAGGAGCATATGATGATGCATGTTCTTGCTATTATGGAGGATTCAATGTAACAGATAACGGAAAGAGAAATAGAATAATTTTTGAGAAAATTCCATCAAATCTAAGTGCAATTATTTTTATTCCAAAAAATAGAAAAAGAGGAAATTTGAAGAAATTGAAGATACTATCATCAATTTTTAATAATGCATGGGAGTTAGCAAGTGAGAAAAAATATTGGGAAGCAATGACAATAAACGGATTAGCTACATCTTCTATTCTAAATTCAGATCCCAAAATTATAGTGGACTTGATTGACAAAGGAGCATTAGGAGCCTCAGTCTCAGGAAATGGCCCATCAATTGCAGCAATTGTAAAAAAAGAAAATATTTCAAATATTAAA
>ERZ802822.1312-NODE-1312-length-15618-cov-6.904253_pt1 | contig 15618 bp, 16 predicted proteins | sample MGYA00345649_ERZ802822 | MGnify/ENA primary metagenome ERZ802822 (study PRJEB30503, sample SAMEA104212359) | marine metagenome | biome: Westerlies Biome; feature: [SRF] surface water layer (ENVO:00010504) within the epipelagic zone...; material: water...
GGCGCAGGGTTTGCGCGCCGCTTTGGCAGCGACAAACGTATGGCCCGCCTTGGAGACTCAACCGTTGCCGAGACTACCCTGGGTCGATACGCCGAGGTGTTCGATGAACTGCGGCTTGTGGTGCGGGCGGAGGATGAGGCCCTGGCGGAGCTTGCTGCAACGTACGCAACCATTATCAAAACCGAGCAGGCCCACCTGGGTATGGGACATTCGTTAGCAGCGGGCTTTGAAAAACTCCCTTGGCAGTGGGCATTTGTTGGTTTACTGGACATGCCATTCGTTAAAGTCGCGACTCTGAAGCGGCTAAAGCAGCACGCTGCGTTAACGCAATACCCGATCATTCGTCCTCAACTACAGCCCTCTAAAGACGGTTTCGTTACGACACCGGCACCCCACGGGCATCCTATCGGGTTTCATTCATCGCTTTTTGACGCCGTCGCCGAGGCGAGGGGTGACGCAGGTGCACGGGCCCTGTTGAAGTCTCAGCGCGACCGAATCGAGCACGTGCAGGTTGCAGACGCTGGTGTGATCAACGACATAGATCATCCCTCAGACCTGGCTGGCATTTGACAGGTATGGGAAAAGACTGGTTAGCGCAGCTTCTGTCCACCTAGGCGGCTAGCCCAATCCAATTTGGAGCGACAGGCCTCGTAAAAGCTGTGGCCTGAGGGCGACAACAATTTCAGCGAATGGCGGTATTTTTGAATTCGAATCTCATCACCGGCCTCGAAGCGAATCTGCACCTGTGAATCGCAGCTGATTTGCGGCGCACTGCCCGAGTCGTTGAGCAAACGCAGACGCAGCACTTGGTTACCAGGCACGACCAGTGGGCGCGATGTCAGCGTGTGGGGAAACATAGGTACTACCACGATGGCATCTAGGCGCGGGTGCATGATAGGGCCGCCTGCAGATAGCGCATAAGCCGTGGAGCCCGTGGGGCTGGCGACGATTAAGCCGTCGGAGCGCTGGTCGTAGACGTATTCATCGTCAAGCCAGAGCGCAAACTCCATCATGCCCATCACCCCCCCGGGCGAGACTACGACATCGTTAAGAGCGCTTTGTTCGGCGATGACTTGGCCATCTCGCAATATGGAGGCTTGCAGCAAAAAGTGCTCTTCGATAGAGCACTGACCGTCGAGGATTTCTGAAAATTTAGCCTCGATTTGTTCTGGCGAGATTGCTGCCAAAAATCCTAGGCCACCGCGATTCACACCCACCACTGGCACCCCGCAGGCGGCCATCTCGCGGCCAAAGCCCAACAAACTGCCGTCGCCGCCGACAACAATGACGAGGTCAGCTTTTTCACCCATTTCTGGGTCGGCAACACCTTGTCGTGGCGCGCCGCTCGCAGCATGTGGGCCTATGGCTGCCAACGTTTGGGCACCGAACAAAACATTCACGCCATGCCGATGCATTAAGGCCTCTACCGCATCGATACTCGCCACAATCGCATCGGAATATCGGCGCGCAACGATGGCTACCGTGTCAAATGACTGTTTCACTCGTTTGATCTCTTGCTGCCTTACCAAGCGGGAACCGCACCTTCGATTGCGGGCACCCTACACAGTCCGCCTAGTATCGACAATGCTCAAGTTTAGGCGCACATCACACTCGCGCAGTCTCGGGGTTCACTTGCATGACTGCACACTGCTAGGCTCCCTCATCGGCCCTCCAACACTTGTTTGGGCTACTCATTGGGAAATGCTCATGTCTGCAAAAGCCACCTCAAGCGCACTGCAAAATCGGTTTCTCGAGGTCACTCAGGATCAACAGGACCTTTCACTGACTGAAGTGCGCAGTTTGGATGATTTGTGGCCAGTGATGCGAGAGGAAGCCCAGCGCAAGGCCACGGAAGAGCCCATTTTGGGCAGCTACTTTCACGCGACCATTTTGAATCACAAGACCTTTGGTGATGCCTTGAGTTTTCGCTTAGCCAGTAAGCTGGACAACCCAATGCTGCCGACCATGCTCATCCGAGATGTGATCGCTGAAGCGGCCGAGGCGAATAACGACATATTGAGCGCGGCAGAGATCGACATCATCGCCAACTACACACGGGACCCAGCCTGCCGAGATCTGTCCAGCGCGTTTTTACTGCTAAAGGGCTATCACGCGCTGCAGGCCCACCGCATTGCGCACTGGCTGTGGAGGCAAGAACGACACACGTTGGCGCAGTTTTTTCAGAACCAGATCAGTGTGACCCTTGGTGTGGACATCCATCCTGCCGCACGCATCGGCAGCGGCATCATGTTCGATCATGCAACGGGTATCGTCATTGGCGAAACCGCTGTGATTGAGGACGACGTATCGGTCCTGCATTCTGTGACCTTGGGTGGCACCGGCAAAAGTGGCGGCGACCGCCACCCTAAAATTCGCAAGGGTGTCTTGCTTTCGGCAGGCTGCAAAATCATCGGCAATATCGAAATTGGCGAGAACGCAAAAGTAGGCGCTGGCAGTGTGGTACTCGATGATGTACCGGCGAATGTGACAGTGGCTGGCGTACCGGCAAAGATTGTCGGCAAGGTCGATGGCGAAACTGCCCCGGCCTTTTCCATGGATTGACAGATATTACGCGCGGACTAAGTTGAGAACTTTTCCTTGGCGCGAGCGATGATGGCGCGCATGGTCTCGACGCTTTGAGCGCCGGGCAGCAAGTACGCCCCGCCCATCACGTACCCCGGCACGCCACAAACCCCCAGTTCCGCCGCGCGATGCAGCTGAATATCGATTTCTTCGTTCAGCCGCCCGCCAAGCCCACCTGAACCTTGCAATACCTGCGGCGCTTCACGCCCATGCAAACCATATGGCTGCGCTAACGCCGCCACTGTAGTGAAATCGCCCACATCCTTGCCGTCGCAAAAGTAGGCCTGAAACAAGGATTCCACGATCTCATGCTGGGCCTGCCAGCCGAGGGTTTGTCCGACCCATTCCACTAACCGGTGAGCCATACGTGTGTTTGGCGTCCGCTCAATCAGGTCGTAGCGCAGTTCAATGTGTTGGGACGCGGCTTCCGCCAATATCGCGGCGGGAACCCGACCCTTATCGCCTCTTGGGCCAAAACGCCTGCGCAACATCTCCGCCCGATCTGCGCCTTGAGCCGGCAAATTCGGATACAGCATGTAGGGTCGCCAACGCAGCGTCACGTTGGGATCAAGGTCGGCGTTCTCATCGCTGAGCGCCGCCTCGAGCCTGCGCTTACCGATAAAACACCAGGGACAGATGGCATCGGAGAATATTTCAATCTCAAGCATGGTTTTGATCAATCCTTTTCAACGCCTTCAGCGCCAGACTTCTTTAGCAGTGGAAAGTTTTATGCGGGTTTGCCAACATCAAGCTCCAATATTCGCATAACCTAGGCGTCCAGTTTTAGTGTCATATCCCGCGAGATTTCTGCTAACCGCTGTCGGTGGTCTTTGCGTCATCCTTGGATTTATCGGGCTGGTGGTGCCTTTGATGCCGGGCTTTGTCTTTTTTGCCATAGCCGTGATTTGTCTGTCTTCGGCATCGCCAAGGCTGCACAAAAAAATGCTGGCCTACCCCGGTGTTGGCACCTTTTTGCAGGACCTTGAGGCCACTCGACACCTCGGCCTTGGCGCAAGAATCGTCGCGGCCTTAAGTTCTGCTGCACGACTGCTTGGAGGTACGAACCGTGAGCGATGATGACGCAGCACGAGTCGCCGTCATGGGTGCGGTGGCTTATGACATCATCGGCAAAACCGACAAGATTTTTGCTAGCAACGGCCCTGGACTGAACTGCAAAGTCACAACTCAACAAGAATTTTTCGGCGGCTGTGCCGGCAACATCGCCTATGGGCTAAAACTGCTTGATACGCGCTGCTCACTTCTGTCCTTAGCAGGTAGCGAAGATTTCAGACGCTACGCTCAGCACTTGGGGTCTAGTCTACCCGGGGTGCTGTCGGTAAGGGGCGCGCACTGCGCCAAGGCCAACATCATCACCGACCCAAACGGTACGCAGTTCACCGCTTTCTCACCCGGGCCGGAAGTTGATCGCGCCACTTGGGAAGCACATCTGCGCAACCAGTCATTCACGGCGTTGGACATGTTTGTCTGTGTGCCATTTCCAGTGCCCTTAATGGGAGGCGCCTTAGAAATCGCCAAAACCGCAAATCCCAACATTTTTAATCTATGGGTGCCGGGGCAGTACGCCGACAGCATGAGCGCGGACGATCTGCGCCGTGCTCTGATGCATTGCGACTTGCTCATTGGCAATGCGCATGAGATCGGCTACATCCGACAAACAGCGCCAGGATGCCTAACGAACAAAAGCGTGATCGAAACCGACGGGGCGAGACCCGTTCGTACGGTTCTATCAGATGGTAATCAACGTACCTTGCCAACGCCGCGGATATCACCGGCGGTGGATCCCACAGGCTGTGGCGACGCTTTCGTCGCCGGACTAATACCCCAGTTGCTGCAGGCCTTAGATGCGCTTGGATCGGCGCATTGGGAGCGAAAAATTAACGCCATCGTGCGGGCGGGTATACATCAAGCCGGGCTGTGTTTAAGCCAGCGTGGTTCGCAAACCTACAGGCGCCGCTGACCTGGGCAGCAGGCCCAGATCTTTGCAGCGGCCTATTCACTGGGCAATATTTTATGAGCAAGGCAGAGAACCAGCGCTGGCTAAATGCGCAAGGCAGAGTGCCGCTAATGCATGGGCCGACACCGTTGGAGCCAATGGATCGGCTAAGCGAAGAGCTTGGGGGCCCTCGCATCTGGTTAAAGCGCGACGATTGCACCGGCCTCGCAACCGGTGGCAATAAAACCCGCAAACTTGAATTCTTGATGGCCGAGGCGATCGAGCAAAACGCAGATACCGTCATCACCTATGGCGCCGTGCAGTCGAATCATGCTCGGCAGACCGCTGCCGCCTGCGCCAAGCTAGGCTTGTCGTGTCATCTGGTGCTGAGTGAGCGCGTGCGCTGGCCCCACCCCAGCTATGTCCGCCAAGGTAATGTGCAACTGGACAAACTTTTCGGCGCACACCTACATATCTGTCCCGTCGACGACGTTGCGACACAACGCGCAAGACTGCTGCAACGCTTCGCCGACGCGGGTCGCCAAGTATTTGAGATCCCCGCCGGTGGTTCCAGCTTGAGGGGCGCCTTGGGCTACAGCCAGTGCCTGCAGGAACTGGTCAGCCAATGCGACGCCCAAGGCATTGCGCACGACATGATCGTCCACGCCTCAGCCAGCGCAGGCACCCAAGCGGGCCTTGTCTTCGGTCGGAGCCTGCTGGACGTCGACTGCCATATTCTGGGCATCAACGTCTTTCACCCTGACCCTCAAACACTCAAGGGCCGCATACGTCAATTGGCCGAGGGCATGTTCAACGCTTGGCCGACACTGACTGCGCTGCAACCGCTGCAAATTGACGTCAATCATGCCTACCTTGGAGACGGTTACGGACTGCCAACACAGGCCTGTATCGAGGCCATTACTATGGCCGCGCAACTTGAAGGTGTTCTGTTCGACCCGGTGTACTCCGGCAAGGCGCTGGCCGCGATGATCGACCAAATCAACCTAGGCAATTTCAGCCACTTGAACGACGTGGTACTAGTCCACACCGGCGGCAGTGCGAGCTTGAGTGCCTACGTTGACGCCTTTGAGGCCTGATCGCCGCACACTAGCCGAACACTAGCCAACGAACATACCGCCGTTTGGAAACAACGTCTGACCGTTAAAGTAACTGGATTCGTCACTGGCCAGAAATAGCGCGGTACTGGCAATCTCGCCCGCCTGTCCCATGCGCTGCATGGGCGTCATCTGCATCACAGTTTCCATCCATTCCGGTGACTGGCGGATATTCGCTGTCATGGGCGTTTCGATGAATCCTGGGCCGATGGCATTGACGCGGATATTGCTGGTGCTGTATTCCGTCGCGACGGTATTGGTCAACATAATCACCGCCGCTTTAGACACACAGTAGTCTGACGCGCCCGGTAAGGGGCGCCGCCCGGCGATGGATGCGATATTGACGATAGTGCCCTTTGTTTGTTGCGCCAGCATATGCGTGATGGCGACCTTGTTGGTGAGCATGACGCCAGTTACGTTCACCGCCATTACTTTTTCCCAGTCTTCTACCGTGCGGTTGTGGAACATGCGCTCTTCAGGTTCAGCCTCTACCTCACTGACTTCGCCGCTGATATAGCCAGACGACGAAACACCGGCTGCGGCAAGCACCGTGTCCACCCGCCCATAGCGCGCTACGACGTCATCGAAAAGTGCTTGTTGGCTCGCCTGACTAGTAACATCTACTTGAATAAACTCAATGCTGACGCCGCCTGCGGACATCTCTTCTGCGGCGTTCTTGCCGCGCTCCGCATTGATATCAGCGACCACCACACTGGCGCCTTCGGCCGCATAACGCAGTGCACTTGCGCGGCCGAGTCCGCTGATGCCGCCGGTAATGACAGCGACTTTGTCAGTCAACAATCCCATAATCGTCCCCTCTCAAATGTGCCAAAAAAATGCTGCTCGGTCAGACCCCTTCTCCGCCGCGCAGCGCTGTCGCAAGACCCGGATACCGGGGCTGATCAATATTGATCTGGTTAGCAACACAACCTCGCAAATGCGCTGCCAGACCCGGAGCGTCAAGCGCAATGCGCTCATCGCGTAGCCCTCCCACCAACTGCCAACGAAGCTCGATCAAATCTTCGTCATCACTGTTGAGCAGAGCCTGCAGCCCCGCGCGCTCATAGTGCGCTGCGACTTCGCCCAGCGCCAGTTCGCGCTGCACGATATCCAGCGAATTGCTGGCAACTCGCGACAAAAATTGAGTGCGGCCGGTTGTCTCACTCATCACCTGTTCGCGCAGAAAATCGATAACGCTCTGTAGCAATTCGTCTGCTCGTGGCATATCAACCAGCCCAGTACTGCCCTGTGCCTCGGCCAGCGTCACCGGTCCAGGAATGAGAAGATTGACACAGTCGATCTGACATTCGGATGAGCGGCGACCAATGCCTGGGCGCTCAACGCTTTGATCAGGACCGTTGCGATAGTGTTCGGCCATGCCAAGACAGCCCACAGCCCACCAAAATGAGCCAAATACCTGCCAAAATTTTACTGCCTGATGATCTACCGACTGACCAGAGACCGCCTCGTAACCAGCGAAAAAATCAGCCACTTCACCGAATCCGCCCACCGGCAAATGGGCGCGCCCAAAACGCCAAGAGTGGGTCAGCATCCAGCCAAGGTCGCGCATTGGGTCGCCAATATGGGCTACCTCCCAATCTAGCACTGCGACGATGCCGTTTTGATCAACCATGACGTTGCCATTTCGGTAATCGTTATGCACCAACGAAGGGGTATAGCTGGAGGGTAGATTGGCCAGCAGCCATTGCGCGGTGAAGTCGATCATCGGTTGGGGCGTATCAAGTGCTTGATAGCGCTCCCAAGTTTGGCGCACATACTGCTCAGGGCTTTGGTGCTGTAGATGCTGGTCTAGCTGTGTGGTGACGAGGTCGATACTGTGGATACGCGCAAGGGTCTCGCCGAACAGGTAGGCAAGTTTGGGGCGTACAGCATCGAGTTCGGGCGCCTTGACGATGCGTGCCCCAAGAGCCTCGCCGTCGAGCCACTGCATGATAAAGCCCGCGCCCATGCCATCTTCAGGTTGCAACACGTGATAGATCTTTGGCTCGGGTACACCGTGGGCGCGTGCCACCTGCATGAGCTTCGCTTCTGCAGCTAAACCCGGGTGCTGGGCAGTAATCTCGCCCTCTTCCCCGCCGGCGGCGCGGCGCATCGCCAACGTGCTGACACCGTCCCGCGTGTCAATGGTGATGCGATAGGTCTCTTGGCTTGCTCCACCGGAAAGTCTTTCGAGGTTTGCCAGTGCGGTGCAGTTGTCAATCACTCGCGGCAGCAGTTCGCCAAGGCGCTGCTGCAAATCTTGGTGTGATGCGCTCAAGCTCAGTCCTCGACCACACCCTTGGGCGCGCGTTGCCCCATAAAGCCAAAGAGGTAGCCGGCAACACGACGCATTTGAATTTCCTCTGCGCCCTCAGTAATGCGGTAGCGGCGATGGTGCCGGTATATATGTTCGAAGGGCTTATGGCGGCTATAGCCCAAACCACCATGTACCTGCATGGCGCGATCAGCCGATTCGCAGCACAGACGGTTGGCCCAGTAGTTACACATAGACACTTTGTCTGATACCGAAAACGCGCCGTTAGTGTCCATTTGCCACGCAGTTTTGTGAATGAGCGCGCGCAGCATCTCGCACTGTGTTTGCAGTTCTACCAAGGGGAACTGAATGCCCTGATTGGTCGCCAACGGTTTACCAAACGGGGCGCGTTCTTTCGCGTAGGCAATGGATTCATTGATGCAGAATTGTGCTGCGCCAAGTGACGAGGCGGCCTGACGGATGCGGTTTTCGTTAAAGAAGTGTTGCACCACGCCCAGGCCTCTTCCCTCGCCACCGAAAATCGACTCGTGGGGCACGCGAACATCTTTCATGCTAATGCGCCCGTGGTCGGTCGGCATATTGAAGGTCCAGAGCATTTCCTCGACCTTGAAGCCTTCGCTGTTGGTGGGAGTCAAAAAGGCCGTAATACCGTCACCATCACCGGCCTTGCCGCTGGTGCGCGCAAAGATCAAATCATGCTTGGCTTTGTGTATGCCTGTATTCCATGTTTTAGCGCCGTTGATAATCCACTCATCACCATCGCGCACCGCGGTGGTTTCCATATGCGTTGCATCACTGCCGTGATCGGGTTCGGTAATACCGAAAGCGAAACCCGCTCGGCCCTCGGCGAGATCATCGATCCAGGCTGCTTTTTGCTCTTGCGTGCCGTATTCGATCATCAGCAGCAGGCCGACATTGTTACCCACAATGGAGTGCTCATTTTGCAGGTCGTTGTGCAGACCCAAACCCTGGGTAGCGAAGTGCTCGCGGATAATGGCCATGCCCAAGTTGGTACCTTCCTGCCCGCCGTATTCCTTGGGTAGTGGGTAGCGATAGTGTCCCGCGTCGTCTGCTAGACGCTTGGCCTTCGCGAGCAGCGCTTCCCACTCTTCGTTTGGTAGGCCGCCGCGTTCCCAATCGGTACGTGCATCTTCTCGACGATGGTCGAAGAATCGAATGTTATCGTCTTCGTTTTCCAACGGCTTGATGGTGTTTTCGATGAACAGATCTAGCTCGTTGAGGTAATTCTGCAAATCTTGGGGAATGTCGAAATTCATGCTCTCCTCCTGAAATTCCATGGCAACAGGAGGCAAGGTGTTTTGCACACCCTTGAAAATTTAGCCCCTCCCAACGCTGCGAAGACGTTACTTGGGGAGATGCGAGCATGCAACTTCTTCGTCCGCCAGCGAGTTGGATCTCAACTGACCAGGCGCGATGGAGTAAGAACTCCGAGTCGCCGCCATCAAATACTGCTAACCTCTGCACAGGGGCACTGCTAACAGGTTGTTTGAGTTTGAAGTATTTGTGGATAGGTTTCGGCTGGTTTTTCGTCGCTCTCGGGCTTATCGGCATTGCCCTGCCACTGCTTCCCACCACACCGTTTTTGTTGCTGGCGGCGCTATGCTTCAGCAAGGGTTCTGACAAGATCTACCAGTGGCTGATTACCCATCCAACGCTAGGCCCCCCAATTAACGATTGGCAAGAGAAGCGCGCCATCACGCGGCGCAGCAAAATCATAGCGACGGCATCTATGCTGGTTTTGCTCGTCATCACACCACTGGTCGGCGCGCCTCTATGGGCCGCCGGCGTTCAGGCGGTGGTACTGAGCATTGTCGCGACTTTTTTGTGGCGGCAGGCCGAGCCCTAGAACGTGGTCGCGCTTAATTGCGGCGCAAGCGCACAACTGGAATGAATCGGTCGGTTTTTGCCTGATACTCAATATAGGGAGGCCAGATCTCCGCCATCATGTCCCAGATGCGACCTCGATCCTGCCCTTCAACAACCTCAGCAGAAGCCGTGAATTTATCTGCCGCTACCTGTACGTCGACGGAACTTGTTGCATCCAGATTCAAATACCACGCTGGATGATCCGCATGACCGCCTTTAGACGCTACGATGATGTAGTCGTCGCCATCCTTGCCATAAATCAGCGGTAACATCCTCGGTTCACCACTGCGACGCCCGATGGTGGTCAACAGCAGGGTTGGTACACCCCGCCAAATGTGTCCGTCCGCACCGTCTGTGGCGAGATAACGATTCATATGATCGACCGCCCAATCCGGCAGCGTTGTTGCTTGACTCATTGCACTCTCCCTCTACACATTCTCGACACTGGCTGCGGTTTGAAACCGTCCGCGCGCACGCAGCAAGGCGACCATTGGAACGGCAAAAATCAGGCCGGCGATCACTGCAGCGTTGAGGCCGCCACCGCGAGGATTCACCAAGTTCCATACCACCATGGCAACAACGACTTGCGCAGCATAGACACCGGCCCAAGGCCACATCCAAGGTTTCATATGACGAAAACCATAGGCACCCAGCCCATAAATCAGCCAGTGCAGCGGTTCGGTTGCCTTAGCCCACCAGCCCGTGAGGGTGAAGCCGAACCAAATTTCATGGTCCTCGGCCACCGGCTTGAAGAACATATCGAAGGGCATGTAGATAAACGTCATGTACAGGCAAAAATAGAAAATTAGACTCATCCACAGTGGACGACGACGATAATCTTCCGTTACCAAGGCTACGAACCCCGCCGGCTTTTCCTGATCCATTATCGCTCCCCTACACTATTTTCCAACTGACTTGATTCGGTAGCGGCCTATCTTCAGCAAACGCCCTGATATTGGCCAGCGCACATTCCCCCATGGCCACTCGAGTCTGGGTGGTCCCGCTACCCATGTGGGGCAACAGTACAACGTTGGGCAAATCCGCTAGACCCTCACTGAGTTTCGGCTCTGCCGCATAAACGTCGAGCCCCGCGCCCGCGATAACGCCCTGCCGTAGTGCTGCAATCAAATCTTCCTCGTTGATGACATCGCCGCGCGCGGTATTGATCAGGTGCGCTGTGGGTTTCATTTTACTTAGGGTTTGTGAATTGATCAGATGCCGTGTCTGCGGCGTCGCCGGACAGTGTAGGCTGACAAAGTCGCTAGTCGCCAATAGCTCATCTAGAGCGCAGTGTTTTGCGGGCAGCCCCTCAAGCGCTTGCTCACTCCTGGTTACTCGTGAGCTATACATAATGTTCATACCCAGCCCATGGTGCGCCTGCTTCGCGAACGCCAACCCAATGCGGCCCATGCCGACGATACCCAGCGTTTTACCCGTCACCTGAGTCGATAGCATATGCGTTGGATGCCACCCACCCCACTGCCCACTGCGCACTAGGCGCTCACCTTCGCCAGCGCGGCGCGCGCTGCTCAGCATCAACGTCAGAGCGATTTCCGCCGTCGCATCGGTGAGCACTCCCGGTGTATTGGTAACGGCTATGCCCGCCCTAGATGCCGCCGCCATATCGATATGATTAAAGCCGACACCGAAGTTTGCTAGCAGCTTGGCATTCACGGTGGGCGCGCTAAGCAATGCCCCGGTAAGGGAATCTGTGACCGTGGGGCAAACCACGTCTGCCCAAGCCAACGCCCGCGCCAACTCAGCGGAGCTCATTACATGATTATCGTCATTGATGCGTAACTCGAAAACATCTGCCATAAGACGCTCAACCGCCTCTGGCCAGCGTCGGGTCAGAACAACTTTTAACTTCGCTTCGCTCAATGATTCATCCCTATTCCTCGGTGCCAGTATTCAGCGCCGTCAAGATTCATTTGTCATGACTGGGAGCATAAACTGTTTGCGGTACTATTTTGAAACGGCGGAGGGTTAGAGAACCGTGAGCAAATCCTATCAACACTTTATAAACGGTCAGATGGTTCAGGGTCAGTCTGGGCGCCACAGCGATATCTTTAATCCCAGTCTTGGCGAGGTCAGCGGCAACGTTGCGTTAGCGACGGTGGCGGAACTCAATGACGCTGTCGCTGCAGCCAAGGCCGCGCTCCCAGAATGGTCTGGCATGAACCCCCAGCGCAGAGCTCGTGTGCTATTCAACTTTAAGAGTTTGGTTGAGGCCAATGCCGACGAGTTAGCGCTCATTCTTTCCCAGGAGCATGGCAAGGTACTGGCGGATAGTCATGGTGACATTCAACGTGGTCTCGATGTGATCGAGTTTGCCTGCGGCATTCCGCACCTGATGAAGGGCGAATATACCCAAGGCGCAGGTCCGGGCATCGACGTTTACAGCATGCGTCAACCCGTCGGCGTTGCGGCGGGCATTACGCCCTTTAACTTCCCTGCGATGATTCCTATGTGGATGTTTGGAGTCGCCATCGCCACCGGCTGCACATTTATCTTGAAGCCATCTGAAAAAGACCCCGGCGTGCCGTTACGCCTTGCGGAACTGATGATGGAAGCAGGCGCACCCGCTGGCGTACTGAACGTAGTAAACGGCGATAAGGAAGTCGTGGACGGCATCATCCACCATGCAGACATACGCGCGGTTAGCTTCGTCGGTTCATCGGATATCGCTCACTATGTCTACCAAGGCTGTGCGGCTCAGGGTAAGCGTGTGCAGGCCATGGGTGGTGCGAAGAATCACGGCATCATCTTGCCGGATGCCGATATGGCCCAAGCTGTCCAAGATATCACTGGGGCAGCTTACGGCTCGGCGGGTGAGCGCTGTATGGCCCTTTCAACGGTAGTAGCCGTCGGCGATGAAACCGGTGACCGCTTTGTGGAGGCCATGACCGGTGAGTTGGGCAAGCTGAATGTGGGCATCTCGACGGATCCGAGCGCCGACTATGGCCCGGTGGTGACCGCCGTCCACAAGGAACGCATCGAAAACTACATTCAAATGGGTGTGGACGAGGGTGCCGAGTTGGTTGTGGACGGACGCAACTTTGCCCTGCAAGGCTATGAGCAAGGTTTCTACGTTGGCCCCACCCTCTTCGACCGCGTGAAACCCACCATGCGCAGCTACCAAGACGAGATTTTCGGACCGGTGCTGCAAGTACTGCGCGAAGATTCGTTTGAGGGCGCGCTAGAACTACCCTCCAAGCATCAGTACGGCAATGGTGTCGCAATCTTCACCCGCAGTGGCGGTGCTGCACGAGAATTCGCCCAGCGGGTGAACGTCGGCATGGTAGGCATTAATGTGCCAATTCCAGTGCCTGTGGCCTATCACAGTTTTGGCGGCTGGAAACGTTCGGCCTTCGGTGACGCGAACCAGCATGGCATGGAAGGCGTGCGCTTTTACACGCAGACCAAGACCGTGACGCAGCGCTGGCCCGACGGTGAGACCCAGGGTGCGGCGTTTAACATTCCCTTGATGGAGTAAGGGTTAGACTTGGTTCCGGGCCTGACAAATTTCGTGTCAGGACTGTTCGTGTCAGGACAGTTCTTGTCAGGACAGCCCACTCACTGGAACCAGAGCGCCATGAACGGCTTTGGCTGCATCGCTGCCAAGAAAACAGATCACTTCACCCAGATCTATTGGATCAACCCAAGCTGCAGGATCCACACTGGGCATGTCTGCACGGTTGCGGGGGGTGTCGATAACCGTTGGCAACACGGCGTTGACGTTGACCCCTGCGCCTTTGACCTCCTCGCTTAGGGATTCCGTTAAGCGCATGACCACCGATTTAGAGGCTAAGTAAGCGCCCATGTTGGGCGCACCGCGTAGTGCACCCATAGCGCCCACGTTGATCACACTGCCTCTTCCCTTCGCCAGCAAGCGAGGCACCGCCTCGTTAAGCACGCGCCGCAACGTTGTAACGTTGATGTTAAACATGGCATCCCACAATTGATCTTCGGTTTCATAAACCGCAGGACCCATGGCAAATCCGCCTGCAATATTGGCGAGCACATCAAAATCGCCCAGCTGTTCAAAGCTGTCGTGCAAGCTCGCGGAATCGGCCAGATCCACCTGAAACAATTCGCCAATCAAATCCGGGGAGCTTGGTGTCACATCCAGCAAGATGACATCTGCACCCTGAGATTGGGCAACTCGAGCCACGCCCTGACCCAGGACACCAGCACCTCCAGTGACCACAATACGTTTGCCTGCTAATGCCATTTTTCACCTCGACTATGTTGCTCGCGCTGGATGATACCGGGGGCCAGATCGCAAACCCAATGTTTGATGACTTTGAGCATTGATCCTAAGGCTCAGGCGGCGCTAGCATCCTCTAAAGCTTCATCAATCGGGAAACACGAATGATTTATCGAGTTATCGCTGGGCTTATTGGCGCACTGATGGCGGCGACCGCTTGGGGTTGGCTGTTGGATCCTGAAACAGCAGCTGGAAATCTGGGCATGACCTACATGGACGGCATTGGTCGCAGCACCTTGGTCGGTGACATGAGTGCTTTTTTTGTCTTTTTGGTCGCGATGTGTGTCATGGGCGCCATCACCAAGGTTGGACACTATCTGCATAGCGCTGGTCTACTGCTGCTCCTTGCGGCGATTTTCCGCACCTTGGCATGGGGTGTTCACGGCGCAGGCTTCGCAACGACCTTCATCGTGCTCGAAGTAGTTTGCGCAGCGTTATTGTTTTTTAGTGGAACTAAGATTGGTCAGCGCGACGATATCGTCTGACAGCCTAATCACTCTGGCTGGGTACCTCTACCACTAGTCCATCTAGCTCTGGGCTAAGCCTGATCTGGCAGGCCAATCGACTGCGCTCATTCACGCCAAGCGCGTAGCTCAGAAGCTCCTGCTCGTCACCATGCGCAGTCTTGGCTCTTTGCTGCCATTGTGGGTCAACCCAGACATGGCAGGTGCAGCAGGTACAGCCACCTCCGCATTGCCCAATAATCCCGCTGACGCCGTTATCTACCGCTACGTCCATCACATGATCCCCCAAGGCCCCCGGATAGGATTCTCGACTACCGTCAGGTTGCACAAAGGTGACGGTGATTTTGTTGGATTCCAAACTCATCACCACATCATACTCGCGGTCGAATTCCCCTGACCAGCCAGATAGACTGCCTAGGCATTTTGGTTATGGGTGTTTTAACTTGATTATCGGTTTAACCGGCGGTATCGCGTCCGGAAAATCTACGGTTGCAGGCGCGTTAGGCGAACGTGGCGCCTACATCATTGATGCGGACAAGCTTGGCCACTCGGCCTACGTAAAGGGCACAGCCGCCTTCGATCAAGTGGTAGCAACTTTTGGTGACGACGTGGTGGGCGACGACGGCGAAGTTGACCGCCGCAAACTCGGCGGCAAGGTGTTCGGCAACGCAAAAGCGCTCAAACAACTCACCGATATTGTCTGGCCAGCCATACGCGCCATGGCCGAAAGTGAAATTGCTGATGCATTGCGGGCTGAGCCGCGCCGAGTGGTCGTGTTGGAGGCCGCGGTGTTAATCGAAGCAGGCTGGCTGGATCTTGCGGACGAAATTTGGGTAACCGTGGTGGAACCACCCATCGCCATCGAACGCGCCTGCACCAGAGATAATCTGGATGCAGCCGCCGTACAAGCGAGGCTTGATGCCCAACTCAGCAATGCTGAACGTCGCGGTCATGCCCACCGAGTGATCGACAACTCTGCCGACCAAGCTCACCTGTTGGCTCAGGTAGACTCGCTGTGGGCGATGCTTGCACAACCCCCTAGTCCTTAACCATTGAACAGCAGGAAGCAC
>ERZ802822.1315-NODE-1315-length-15588-cov-24.189607_pt1 | contig 15588 bp, 17 predicted proteins | sample MGYA00345649_ERZ802822 | MGnify/ENA primary metagenome ERZ802822 (study PRJEB30503, sample SAMEA104212359) | marine metagenome | biome: Westerlies Biome; feature: [SRF] surface water layer (ENVO:00010504) within the epipelagic zone...; material: water...
ATACATTCGGCGGCTTGAAGGAAACTAACAAGTGGTTGAAGGAGAATAGTTATGTCTAATGAATTTGACTATACTAAGTTAAAACATGTTACTTCAGTTGATCAATCAGATCGTGCAGTACCATACAATTTAAGACAAAGTGGGCCAACAAAAGTTGAAATGCTTATTTCAACAAGGGTGAGAAAATCACCATATTGGCATTTATCAATGCAGGCTGGTTGCTGGAGAGCAACTGTTTACAATCGTATTTATCATCCAAGAGGATATGTAAAACCAGAAGATGGTGGAGCAATGGTAGAGTATGATGCAATTGTAAATCACGTTACTATGTGGAACGTTGCTGTAGAAAGACAAATCAGAGTTAAGGGTCCGGATGCAGAAAAATTTACTGACTATGTAATAACAAGAGATGCAACAAAAATTTCTCCTATGAGAGCAAGATATGTAATCTTGTGTAATGCTTATGGTGGAGTTTTAAATGATCCAATTCTTCTTAGAATTTCAGAAGATGAATTTTGGTTTTCATTATCAGACTCTGATATTGGTATGTACCTTCAAGGTGTAAACGCTGATGGAAGATTTGATTGTACAATTGAAGAAATTGATGTCAGTCCAGTTCAAATACAAGGGCCAAAAGCTAAAGCATTAATGAAAGACCTTTGTGAAGATCAAGTTGATTTTGACAACATGCCTTTTTATGGTTTGGCAGAAGCTAAAATAGGTGGAAGAAGTTGTGTAATTTCTCAATCTGGTTTCTCAGGTGAAGCTGGATATGAAATCTACTTAAGAGACTCTACTTTATATGCTGATGATATGTGGAATGCTGTTCTTGATGCTGGAAAAAAACATAGTCTAATGGTTATTGCTCCTGCTCACCACAGAAGAATTCAAGCTGGAATTCTTTCTTGGGGACAAGATATGGATCAACAACATAATCCTTTTCAGTGTAATCTTGGTTACCAAGTTTCATTATCTGGAAAAGGTGAATGGGCTAAAAAAGCTGACTATGTTGGTAAGGCAGCCTTAGAAAAAATGGGTGCAGAACTTAAAGATGGTAAAAAACCTTACAAGTTACAATTAGTTGGACTTGAACTGGGTGGAAAACCTATTGAAGAGTATGCTCCTGATTTTTGGCTAGTATCACCTGAGAGTGGTGGAGATCCAGTAGGATTTATTACCTCTCCTTGGTATCACCCAGAAAAAAAACAAAACATTGCAATGGGATATGTGCCATTTGATGGAACTTTAAATGCAAACGGATTTCCAAAAGGTAAAGTTGGAACTAAATATAAAGTTCATCTACCTGAAAAATATTCTGCCACCCCAGGTACACCTGTTGATGCAGTAGTAGTGGATATTCCATTCAAAGAATCTTTCAACGCTAATACAAGAGAAGTTGTAAAAGGCTAAATTTATTTTGGGGGAGTAAATAACTCCCCCACAATCTCAATGACTAAAAGCTTTTTAATCGCAATTTGCATTTTAATTGTGATTGCTTTAATAATATTTCCACTAGTTGTTTCATATAAAGCACAAAAAAATAAAAAGAATAAAAATTAATGTTTGGTGAATTTTTAGATATAGTTTTTAGATCAATAAAATTAGATAAATCTCTATACAAAGATAACAAAAATTTTGGTGAGGCGTCAATTTATTTTGCTGGCCTGATCATGATCTTAGATGGAATTGCAGGAGCAGTAGCTGCAAATACAGTTGTTAAAACAGCAGTTGCAATGTCAGGTCTCACGTCAATTTTAACTTGGTTAGTGTGGGCAATTTTTATTTACGTTATAGGTGTAAAACTTTTTCCAGATAAGCAAACTAAAGTTCCTTTTAAAAAGATATTAATAGCGGTAGGTTTTGCTCATGCACCAGGCTTATTAAGATTTTTTGCAGTAACACCTGGATTAATGATACCAATAATTTTTCTAACCCAATTTTGGATTTTTGCAGGTTTAATTATATCAACAAAACAAATATTAAATTTAAAATCAAATTTTAAATCTTTTGGAATAGTCTTTTTATCTTTTTTAATAATAGCATTTTTATCTATCTCTTTTGTAATGAGTAGAATGAATATGTTGCCAGTAAATCAAATTAGTTAAATCGGAAAAATCGTTTTAGAAACCCTGCAGGACTTACATAATTTAAAACCAGTAAGAATTAAATTTTGCGATACACTTTCATCTTTATTTTTACATTCATCACAAATATCATTTAGATCATTCAATTTATCAGTGTTATTTTGATCATTTATATCACTAGTCATTGTCTGTAAGGCCTGCACCTGCTCCACCTTGTTTCAAACTTTCACTCTCTTCAACAAAAGTATTTTCAGATAATTTATATAAATTTTGCCACTCAGAGTCTGTAAAATTATCTAGATTTTCTAAAAATTTTACCTCAACATTATTTGCAATAACCTTAAGTTCTTGATTTAAAATATTTGAATAAATATTCACATTCAAGTTTAATAAAATTTCTTTTTGATCAAATTTAATATGAATTTTTTTTCCAATAATTTCTGAAGCTCTACTTAAAAAAGGTAAAAAAAGAATTGGGTACGCAATACTGGTAAATTCGATTTTTTTCAAACTTTCCATTGTTTTAATTTGATCTAAAAAACTAACACCAAGGATAATTGGGCAAAAAGGTTCTGAAGCTGTTAAATTTTTTTCAATAATTAAATTTAAATTTTCAAATTTTTTAACCTTTTTATCAATAAAGTATTGATTTACATTTTTAATTCCTGGTAAACCAAAAAGTTCTAGCAATCTAACACTTTTACCTACTTCTTCTGCAACGCCCCATGAAAAACCAATTGCTCTTGAGGCTCTTTTAACAGCTGTTTCAATTTCACTTAAAGATCTCATTACTAAATATTTGTTTTATAAACCCACTGTTCATCATAATTTTTTAACTCGTTTGGTAGTGGTGCTCCCTGGAACATGCAAATTCTTAACCATTTATCTGACCTAGGATCAAACTTTAATGCTCCAAAAAAAGATAATTTTAATCGCAACATATCTATTGGAATTATATTTTTGCCAATTGTATTATCTTGAATTTCTGAGTAAGGAAATTTTTCAACAATAAAAGCTCTCCTTACTACGTGTCTTAATTCAGAGCTATTAGATAAAAATTCAGCAATTGTTAAGCTATTTTTGGATACTAATAATTTTTCATAAAGTTTTTTAATATCTCTAGCTATTGCTAAAGGTTGCTCGAGTTCTGATCCATTTTCCTCAAATCTATCAGCTAATCTGGGCTCTTCTTTGTTTTTTGAGATAAACCAGAAATTTTGATAATTCTCATGCTTTTCAAAATTAATATCAAGAATGTTAGGATATTTTTTTTCAATTATAGTGCGTAATTCCTCAACTGTTCGATTTGTTGGAATATTAAAATACTTATCTTCCTCAGAACTCATGTTCTTAACTAAGGGTTCTGTAATATGATTATAGGGCTCTAACATTATTGAAACTATATACTCTATGCATTCTTCACAAGTTTCTTTGTCTATCCATAAATATATTTTATTAAAAGCATACTCTGTTTTAAAATCAAATTTATTTTCAATATGACTAATAAATTTTTTAACATCATTTAACAAAGATTTAATTTTGTTTTGTTGATACTCACTATCAGTATTCCAACTAGTAATATTAGTTAATGATTTTTTTACACAATCTGTAAAAAGTTTACTGTCCTTATCTGAAACATTTTTTATTTCTCTTATTTTTTTCAAAGCTGTTTCTCTACTTAGTATCCAGTTATTTAGTAGTGTTGGATGGTTAACGATAAATGGAGCCATACCAAGCCCTGTTGAATTACCAATTCCTAGATTTTTGCATATTTTTTCATCAAGCTTTACTGCTTTTTTTGGATTTTTATGATGTGCTACATGATTTACTTGATCAAAAGTAAACTGTCTTACCAGATAAACGAGCATCATCTCTAATCTAAATGGTCCATTAATTTCTTTTCTATTCTTAATTCTAAATCTATCTGCAAGTCCAAATTTTCCTGAACCATAAACTGCTGTTGTTCGGTATAAATAGCCAACTTTAGATAATAAGTCTAAATCAGGTTGCTCTCCATTACTTAACGCTTCAACAACATGATTAAAAACTCTAACAGACTTATTTGCTCTTGATAAGGTTAATTCTTTAAAGGAGAGTCTGCCGACTTCCTGTTTTGGAACTTCATTTTTTAGTCTTTCAATATCGTTCTTGCTTGGAACGCCATCATGAAGGGTAAAAGCAGCATCCCATTTTGTTGCTATTACTCTATCTGATCTTTCGTCATCTTTAATTTCATTAGCAAAACAAACAAGTGAATAAATTCTATGTTTTTTTTTGAAAGAATATACGGCCTCTCCATAACCATTTTGATCTAAATTAAATAAATCTCTTTTATATTCCCAGTCTTTAAATTCTCTGAGAAAGCTTCTTAAAAAAGATAATTTTGATTGATGAAATGATCCTAGCCTGGATAATTTCATTATTACATTTGGATCTCTTAATTCTACATTCATTTTTAAATCGATTTATAAAAATTGTACCAATTGTTACCTAATATTCCATGCGTCTCAGTATCTGAAAATCCAATTTTTTTTAAACCGTTTTCAATATTTTCAAACCCTCTCGCATCTTGAAACCACTCAGGTTGATTAGGAAATCCTGGTTTATTTTTAGATCCCTCACCATAATTTTTACTTTTTGACCAGGTACCATTTCTCATCCATTCAACTATTGAGTCAGGTTGATTTAAACAAAGATCTGAACCAATACCAATATTTTTGATATCGATAATATCAGCTGTCTTTGCAACCATTTCACAAAAACTTTCAATTGTACAATTTGTATTATTTTTTAGGTGGTGAGGATAAAGAGATAATCCTAGCATTCCGCCACTTTCACTTAGTGTCTTTAATAGATCATTAGATTTATTTCTTTTTGCTGGATGCCAAAAAGATGGGTTAGCATGAGTGATGGCTATTGGCTTATCACTTAATTCAATTGCATCGAATGTACTCTTTTCTGCAGAATGAGACATGTCGATAACAACCCCTACTCTATTCATTTCTCTTATAGCTTCTCGTCCAAAATTTGTTACACCACTATCTATTTTTTCATAACAACCTGTGGCTAATAACGACTGATTATTATAAGTCAGTTGCATAAATCTACATCCTAAATTATGAACTTTTTCTACTAAATTAATATCATCTTCAATTGGTGAGCAGTTCTGAAAACCAAAAAAAATAGCTGTTTTTTTTTCTAAATTTGCTTTTTCAATATCGTTATAATTTTTACCTTGAAAAATTAAATCTGAGTTATCTGAAAACAGTTTTTCCCATTTTTTAATTTCAATTAATAATTCATCATAATCTTCATGATAAACAATCGTTACATGTACCGCGTCTAAACTGGCTGCTCGATTAAATTCAAAGATTTCTCTAGACCAATTGCAATATTGTAGATTATCAATTTTAAAATTCATAATATTACCAACTCTAATCAATATGTTTTCAAATACTATTAATTTTATTGAAATTTTAAGTTAATTTTGAAATAAGGTTTTTATTAAAATTTCATGAAAAAAAATAAAACATTAAAAGTTTCAATAGTGATGGGTAGCCAATCTGACTATAAAACTATGAATCTTGCTGAAAAAATACTAAAAAAAATTGGTGTTTCTTTTGAAACTAGAATTATATCAGCTCATCGAACTCCAAAAAGAATGTACGATTATGCATCTTCTGCAGAAAAAAATAACATAGGTGTAATTATAGCTGGCGCTGGGGGATCAGCTCATTTGCCAGGGATGATTTCTGCTATAACACCATTACCTGTTCTAGGAGTACCGATAGAAAGTAAAAAATTAAAAGGATTGGATAGCTTATTATCCATAGCGCAAATGCCCAAAGGAATACCTGTTGGAACACTTGCAATTGGTGAAGATGGAGCAATTAATGCTGCATTACTAGCTGCTGCAATAATTGCAAACAATAATTCCACAGTAAAAAAAAAATTAAACAGTTGGAGACTAGCACAAACCAAATCTGTTAAAAAAAGTCCTAAATAAAAATGTCAGATATTACCCTTGGTATAATTGGTGGAGGGCAACTTGGAAGTATGCTTGCTATCGCTGCTAAAAAATTAAACATCAAAATAATTGTTTTTTGTGATGATGTTGATGCACCAGCTCAAAACTTTTGTAGTAAATTTATTTATGGCGCTTATAGCGATAAAGAAAAAATCTTAGAATTTATTCAACAAGTAGATATAGTAACATTTGAATTTGAAAATATTCCATACGAAACTCTTGATGAGATTAATAAGTCGAAATCTGTTCTACCAAAACCTTCTATAAATAGACTTATTCAACACAGATTGGCTGAGAAAGATTTTGTTAATAAATTAAATATAAGAACAACAAGATATGTGTCTATTGAAAAAAAATCTGATATCGTGTCACTTGAGGATTTTCTTCCAGGAATTTTAAAAACTACGACGCTTGGATATGATGGCAAAGGTCAGCATCCAATTAAATCAATTGAAGATCTTAATTTGTTAAATATAGATTTATCTAAAGGATATATCCTTGAAAAACTAGTAAAACTTAAAAAAGAGATATCTATAATAATAACAAGATTCAAGAATCAAAAGTATGAAATTTATGAGCCAATAGAAAATACTCATCAAGATCAAATACTAAAACATTCAAAAATACCTGCAGATATTGATAATAAAATTTTTGATCAATCCAAAGATTGGGCTATATCGATTGCTGAAGAATTAAAATATGTTGGAACTTTATGTGTAGAATTTTTTATTGATAAAAATGATAATCTGTATGTTAACGAAATAGCTCCCAGAGTTCATAATTCAGGTCACCTAACTATTAATGCTTATAATGTAAGCCAGTTTGAAAATCATGTGCGAGCAGTATGTGGCTTAGAACAAGTCCCTATAAAAAAGATATCTAATGCAAAAATGATCAACCTAATTGGAGATGAAATATCTTCTTACAGAAAAATTTCAAAATTAAATAATAATGAATTTTTTTTTGATTATCTTAAAAAAGAGATTAAAGAAAAAAGAAAAATGGGACATCTCACTACATTAATTTAAATGCTAAAATCTATAGAGGGAAACTTTGATCATCCTGAGGTTAATGAACTTTTAATTAAACACTTTGTTGAATTAAGAGCAGCATCACCAGAAGGTAGTGCTCATGTTTTAGATATTTCTGGTTTACAAGTTTCTTCAATAAAATTTTGGAGCTTATGGGAAGACGATAATCTAATGGGTTGTGGTGCTTTAAAATTTTTAGAAAAAGATCATGGAGAATTTAAATCTATCAGAATTCATGATAATTTTAGAAAAAAAGGTAATGGCATCAATGTTATTAATCATTTAATAAGTGAAGCTAAAAAATTAAGTATTGTAAAACTAAGTATAGAAACTGGAGCTGGAGATTTTTTTAAACCAGCTAGAAAACTATTTAAAATTTGTGGCTTTGAACCTTGTGAGCCCTTTGCTCACTATAAAGAAGATGTAAACTCTGTTTATTTATCTAAGCTTATTAACAACAATTAGCAAAATTTATATACGTTATTAATATATTTTGTTGACAAAACCCTATAAATTATAAACAAAGCCAGAATTACTTAATTATAAGTAATAAATTAATACAACGAAAAGTAAGAAGATAAATATGAGTCTACAAGGAAAAGTAAAATGGTTCAATCCAACCAAAGGTTTTGGTTTTATTGAAAGAGAAGATAAAGAAAAAGATGTGTTTGTACATGTTTCAGCTGTAAGAGATGCTGGTATGAACGGTTTAGATGAGGGTCAAGCTTTGACTTTCGATGTTGAAGATGGTCCTAAAGGTCCTTCAGCAGTTAACTTAAAAACTGCATAATATTCACACTTCACTATTGGCTGAAATAACAAAAATTTAAATCTATTGATTTCTATTTGAGCTTTCAGCCAATACCAAAAACAATCTTTAAACACAATTTTCAATTATCAATTTTAATAGTACAGTAAGTATTATTATGAGTGAAAGATTTGTTAACAATATAAATAATCTAAAATTCGAACCATTTGACAACTATGGTGAGCCAGTAAAAGGTATGAGTTGGCATAAAATTAGTTATGATAAAAAAAATGGAGGATTTGGTACATATATATTAAAAATGGATCCTGGTGCAAAAAGCCTCCCACATATACATCAAGGATTTGAAGAATTTTATGTAATTGAAGGTGAGCTAGAAGATGCAGATGGAAAAGTTTTTAAAAAAGGTGATTTTATAACTTTTGAACCTGGAACTACTCACAACTCTCATACTAAAAATGGTTGCCTACTTATTGTATTTATGAGAGGAATAAATAAACCAATCTAATATAAATTATTCAAAAAAAAGATATGATCGGAATTTTAGGTGGAATGGGAACACAAGCAGGTCTTGATTTTTGCAACAAGCTTGCAATTTTAAATAGAGGAAAAATAGATCAAGAATATCCTTTATTTATACTTTACAATAAATCAAATATACCAGGACGCCCAGAGTCTATAGGTGTACAGACTAAAAATTTATCAAATAAATCTTCAAATAATACTAGTAAAAAAAAATATAATAGAGTTTTAAAGAGTTTGCTGCAGGGATGTAAATTACTTGAAAAGAATAAATGTAAATTTATTGTTATCCCATGTAACACAGCTCATTATTGGTATGAAGATTTACAAAAAAAAATTAATATTCCAATTGTAAATATGCCAAAGGAAGTTTTTAAATTTACAAAAAAAAATTGTAAAAAAAATTCAAAAGTTGGCTTATTGGCTACTGAAGGGACCTTAAAAACTGGCGTGTATGATAAAATTTTTAATAAAAATTATAAATTAATTGAACCATCTCAAAATCTTCAAAAAAAATCTGTAAATAAAGCAATTAAATTTGTTAAAATGGGAAACGTTAAAGCGGCTGCAAGAGCAATAAAGCCTGCTATTAATGAATTAATCAAAATGAATTGTAAAAAAATAATTCTAGGATGCACTGAGCTGCCTATCGCAATTTTTGCATTTAAATCATTTAGTAACGTTAAATCATCTAAAATTTTTTTAGATCCAAATTTAATCCTTGCTAACTCTGCAATGACTAAACACAAGAGTTAATTAGTGACACTAGATAAAGATAAACCCTATGTTCTAAGAGTTGCTGAACTAATTTATTCAAGTGTAGTTAATATTAAAAAAGAAAATCCTGGAATGACTAATATACAAGCATTTGAGCTTTTCATGACAACAAAAGATTATGATCTAATTAGCTCAGGTGAATTTCACAATCAGTGGTTTTTAGAATTAAAAGATAATAATTTTATAGACAAAATAACTGGTAAAAAAATTAACGATGAAACTATGAGACTTTTAGAAATACAAAAAGACTCAATGGTAAAGTTTTTAATGAAAATACCAAAATTATATTACACAAAAAGTCACTTTCCCTTAGAAATATCACAAAGAGCTTTTGATCACCTTTGGAGAGTTTGTGAAAGCTTCGAAATGTGGTGCAAAGAAACCAAGCAAGAAAAACTTATAGAATTAAATATTTTAGAGTAATCCTTTTTAATAGGACTATAGCTAATAATAAATTATACAGCTTATATGGTTAAAGTTTTTCCATTAATTTTTGTTTTATTGTGGTCATCAGCATTCATAACAACAAAACCCATTATTGATAACAGTGATCCATTTTCTGCTCTAGCATTTAGGTTTTTAATTGTTGCTATTGGTTTTTTCTTATTCTCTATTTATTCAAAACAAAAAATTATCATCAATCAAAAAAATTTTACCGAGTCTTTTTTTAGCGGTGTTTTATTTCATGGATTATATTTGGGTGGCGTCTTCTTTTCAATTTCAAAAGGCATGCCAACAGGTATTGCTGCGTTGATAGTCACACTTCAACCAATCCTAACAAATGCTCTTAGTGGACCAATATTAGATGAAAAGGTATCAATTAAACAATGGATAGGTGTTTTTTTAGGTTTTATAGGTGCTGCTTTAGTTTTGGGTTTTGATGTTGGATCAAGTATACCTATCCTTGGTTTGGTTGCTACAATAGTAGCTTTAATAGCCATAACAACTTCAACAATTTGGCAAAAAAAGCTTAGTAATAATTTGCCTCTACCAGTAAGCAATATGTATCAAGCATTGGGTGGTTTTACTTTTCATCTTTTAATAATAATTTTTTTTGCAGAACCTTATATAGATTTTACGCAAACTTTTATTATTGCAATGAGTCATCAAATTTTTTTAGTTTCATTTGGTGCGTTTACAATACTAATGTTTTTAATAAAAAAAAATTCAGCTAGCAAAACAGTTTCGATTTTTTTCTTAATCCCACCTACTTCAGCTTTTATGGCTTGGCTTTTTCTTAATGAAAATTTAACTAGTTTAGATCTTATAGGTTTTTTTGTTGCTACAATTGGTGTGTATATAGCTACAAGAGATTAGTATTTCTATTCTCCGATATACCCAAATTCTAAAGAGGCATCTGTTAATGAGCTGTACAAAGACTCACCAAAGCTTCTTAATGAAAAAATTCTTACCCTATCAGGATTGTCACTTAATATATCAACTGTAATAGACATTCCGTTATAAGTTGAGTTCAAACAGTTATTTTCATAAAGATCATTAAAATTAAAGGGACACCCTTTTTTAAGAACCTCTTTTGTCCATTTACCTTCTATTTCAATAATAGCTTTTGAATGAGACAAATCTGTAACAGCAAAATCTTTTTCATTAAATTTTTCTTCTATTTCTCTAATTAAATCAAGTTTAGTAGATGTTAAAAGCCAATTTTTTGGTCCATTCCAAAGAATTCTAGTATCATTATTATTGCTTACTGAAAGAGGTTTGTTAATTAATTTTAAACCATCAATTGTTAAGCTATCAAATGATAAAGTAGAATTTTTATACTGAACAATTTGTACAATTAGTAAATCTTTTTTCTCAGTAATTTTTAAAAGGTCTTTTTCATTTTTATCTTCGTAATCTCCAAATTGACCATTTAAATGGATATTTTTTAAAGCAGATATTGAGCTCATGATCTCACTCTCTCTCCTTTGGGGTCAACATAATGTGAAGAAACTATTTCAACAGGTATTACTTTGTTTTTAAGTGGTGACATTACAAATAATTTTTCTCCTATCATGTTCTTACCATCTTTAAGTATTGCTAAAGAAAAAGGATTGTCACGCTCAACACTCCAGCATGATGCTGAAATATAACCCAATTTTGGATTTGGTAATGGAGCGTTAGAATCTTTCACTAAATGTGAACCTTCAGGAATACTTGTTTTTTTATCTAAAGGAACGACACCAACAACTTTTTGTCTGTCATTTGCTACAAATGCTTGTCTAGTTAAAGATCTTTTTCCAATAAAATCTTTCTTTTTACTTAATAATCCTTCAAGAGAATTATCATAAGGTATTGTTCTACCATCAAGTTCGGAACCTGCAACGTGTCCCATTTCAATTCTAAGAGTTGATAAAGCCTCTGTTCCATAAGGTTGAATTTTAAATTCTTGACCAACTTCTATTATTTTTTCCCACATAAAGTTTCCATTATCAGACTCAACATTTACCTCATACGCAAGCTCTCCTGAAAATGAAATTCTAAAAATTCTAGCTTTAACACCAAATAAATCTCCCTCCATATAACCCATAAAAGGTAACCCTTCATTTGAAACATCGCAATTTGTAAATAATTTTTGCAACAAATCTCTAGATTTTGGTCCAGCAATCGCAGCTCCTGCCCATTGCTCTGTAGTTGAAACTACATTCACATTTAATTCTGGCCAAACCAATTGTAAATAATATTCTAAGTGTGAAAGAACATTTGCAGCTTGAGCAGTGGTGGTTGTCATATGATAATGATTTTCAGAAATTCGTGTAGTTGTGCCATCATCCATAACAATTCCATCTTCTCTTAACATTACACCATATCGTGCTTTGCCAACTGGTAACTTTAGCCATGCGTTTGTATAAACTCTATTCAGTAATTCTGCTGCATCAGGACCTTTAATATCTATTTTACCTAATGTCGTAACATCACAAACCCCGACATTTGTTCTCACATTTTTAGCTTCTCTTTTTGAACCTTCAAACAAGGTTTCATTTCCTTGTTTATAGTATCTTGGTCTTAGCCAAACACCTGCATCAACAAAAACTGCATTATTTTTTTCATGCCATGTATGCATTGGTGATTTTCTTGTTGGTTTTGAATGTTTTCCAACTTCTCTTCCAACAATAGCACCTATCGAAACTGGTGTGTAAGGAGGTCTAAAAGTTGTGTGACCAACTGCTGGTACAACTTTGTTTTCAATATTCGAAACTAATTGCAAACCATTAAGATTGCTAGTTTTTCCTTGATCAGTTGCCATACCAAGAGTGGTATATCTCTTAACATGTTCTATCGATCGATATCCTTCTTTTAATGCTATTTCAATATCTGAAACAGCGACATCATTTTGAAAGTCCAAGAACCTTTTGTAATTTTTTCCTTCTGGTAATGGTACACACCAAAACTTATCATGAGTTGTTGATTTTTTTTCAATAACATTTGGAAAAGAAACTTTGTTATCATTATTAGTAATTTTTTTTGATAACTCGTGGCCAGCTTCAAATGAACTTTTTAAAGTTTCATCTAATGTATAAATTCCATTTGCAGCACCTAGTGTTTTTTCATTTTGTTTAGATATGCCCGGCACAAATGCATCAATTTTTTCATTAAATTCAGTTTTATTTCCTGATTGTGATGCCAAATGAATAGTAGGTGTCCAAAATCCTGAAACACAAATACAATCACACGTAATATTTTCTGTAGTTCCAAGTTGAGTTTTGTCATCAGAAATTTTAGCAATATCTGCAGATTTTACTTTTTTATAGCCTTGTGCTGCAACAACTACATAAGAATTTTTAATATTAATTTCTAAGTTTTTTGCTTCATTTATAATTTCTGACTGAGGGTCTTTTCTTGTATCTAAAATTACTGGGTTAATACCATTCTTTTTAAATTCAATTGCAGTTTCATAACCACTGTCATTATTAGTAAATATTAAAGGTTTTTTTCCAACCAAAACTCCATAAACTTTAAGATACTCTTTTGCTGCAGATGACAACATCACACCTGGAGTATCGTTGTTACCAAAAACCAGAGGTCTTTCAATTGAACCTGAAGAAATTAACACTTCTTTAGCTCTGATATACCAAAGTCTTTGTTTTGGATGATATTGTTTTGTTTTTGGCAAATGATCACTTATTCTTTCAGACATCACCAGCATATTATGGTCATAATAACCAAAAACTTGTGATCTATTTCTAACTACTACATTTGGCATTTCCTTAAGTTCAGAAATGATTCCATCAGCCCATTCTTTACCTGATTGATTTCCAATATTAACTTCGCTAGTTAATAAAGTTCCTCCAAATCTAGATTTGTCTTCTGCTAAAATTACTCTTGCTCCATTTTTTGCTGCAGCATATGCACTTGCTAATCCTGATGGTCCTGATCCAGCAATTAATAAATCGCAATATTCATATTTATGCTCATATCTTTCCTTGTCATGTTTTGTAGACGCCACACCAAGTCCTGCTGCTTTTCTAATAAAAGGCTCATAAACTTTGTACCAAAAACTTTTTGGCCACATAAAAGTTTTGTAATAAAACCCAGCTGGAAGAAATATCTTTAAAAAATTATTTATTGCCCCTATATCAAAATTAACACTTGGCCAACAATTGACACTTGTTGCTTCTAATCCTTCAAAAAGTTCTTGTTCAGTAGCCTTAATATTTGGCTCTGTTTCACCATTTCTAAATAATTGAACTATTGCATAAGGTTCATCCACCCCCGCTCCAAAAAAGCCTCTAGGTCTATGATATTTAAAGCTTCTACCAACTAAATGTATCCCATTTGCTATTAAGGCAGATGCAAGAGTATCCCCTTCAAAACCGTAATATGTCACTCCATTAAATTTAAATGATAATTTCTTGTCTCTATTTATTAAACCAACATTTTCTAATCTAAAGCTTTGTGTCATTATTAATTATCTTCGCTCGCTGTCATTGTTCTAAAAATCTCGTGAGTTGCAGTATCTCTTTCAACTTTAATCCACTGTCGGCAACCTGATAAATGTTGCCATAGTTCCAAGTGTTTTCCTCTCAAGCTTTTTCTATTGTAGACAAAATTATCCCAATCTTGATCTGATACTTCACTGTTAAGTTCAGGTCTTTTAACGGTTGCATCCCCACCATAAGAAAATTCATTTTGTGATCTCATTCCACAATGTGGACATTTAATATGAAGCATTTATGAAATCCAAGTTTTTGTACCAAGTCCTTTTTCATCAAGTAAGTGACCTGTATTAAATCTATTTAAGCTATAACCTGCATTTAATTTATGTACTCTATCTTGAGCAATAGTGTGTGCAAACGTCCAACCAGAAGCTGGAGTTGCTTTAAATCCACCATAACACCACCCACAATTTAAATATAAGCCATCAATATGTGTTTTATCAATGATGGGGGAGCCATCCATTGACATATCCATTATCCCTCCCCACGTTCTAAGCATTTTTAATTTACTTAAGAATGGCATCATCGCAATTCCCTCTGTCAATACGTGTTGAAGTGTTGGTAGATTTCCTCTTTGAGCATAGCTGTTGTACCCGTCTAAATCTCCACCCATAACCATTTCTCCTTTATCAGATTGACTAATATAAAAATGTCCAGCCCCAAAAGTTACAACTCTATCTAAAACTGGTTTTACTGGCTCTGAAACACATGCTTGAAGAAGATGTGTTTCAACTGGTAAAGTCATGTTTAATTTTTCTGCTAAAATATTTGTGCTTCCTGCAACACATAGTCCTATCTTCTTAACTTTAATATCACCTCTTGAAGTTCTAACACCATTAATTTTTCCTCCAACAATATCAAATCCTGTTACTTCACAATTTTGAATTATATCAACTCCCATTGAGTCTGCTTGACGAGCATAACCCCATGCTACCGCATCGTGTCTTGCAGTTCCTGCACTTGGTTGCATTAAGCCTCCAAAAATTGGAAATCTAACATTTTCAGAAAAGTCAGCCATTGGAATAATTTCTTTTACTTCCTCTCTATTTAAAAGCACTGCATCTATTCCATTTAATCGCATAGAGTTCCCTCTTCTTGCATAAACATTCATTTGTGCATCTGAATGTGCAAGATTAATAATTCCTCTTGGAGAAAACATCACATTATAATTTAAATCTTGGCTCATCTTTCTCCATAGATCCATTCCAAATTCACTGAAGAGCGCATTATCATCATGCATATAATTTGATCTGATGATGGTTGTATTTCGTCCAACATTTCCTCCACCTATCCAACCTTTTTCAATGATAGCAACATTTGTAATATTATGTTCTTTAGCCAAATAATATGCGGTTGCTAGACCATGGCCACCACCTCCAATTATTACAACATCGTACTCTTTTTTGGGAGTTGGGTCCTTCCAAGCTAAATCCCAATTTTTATG
>ERZ802822.1321-NODE-1321-length-15506-cov-5.307084_pt1 | contig 15506 bp, 15 predicted proteins | sample MGYA00345649_ERZ802822 | MGnify/ENA primary metagenome ERZ802822 (study PRJEB30503, sample SAMEA104212359) | marine metagenome | biome: Westerlies Biome; feature: [SRF] surface water layer (ENVO:00010504) within the epipelagic zone...; material: water...
TAATCAGGTATTTGATAATATTTATTTCTAAAATTTCTTATTTTTTTATCTTTTATTGACTGTATTTGATTAAGCAATTTTATTACATCTTTAAAATATAATAATTTTTTATTTTTACTTTTCTTTAAAATTTGAAAAATTGTCTTATTTCCAAAATCCTCAACTTCAATATAATTATTCTTATAATTCTCTTGATATAATTTTGGAGCTAGAACTTTGTTTTTATTTAAAATCCTGCTAATTGCATCATAAACAAGAAGATTTTTAAATTTGTCCTTTTTTGCTTGAATAAAAATAGAATTACCATAATTGGATTTTTTTCTAAAAAACTTTCTATGCGATGCGTCTCCTTTTAATTTTTTAAGATTTTGCATTTATCTATAATTACAAATTTAAACCCTTAATTTTTAATATTCGTTTCTTGTAATCATTTCCATATTCAAAATTTAATTCTATCAAATTTTTTGGTTTTGGTTTTATTTTTTGTGGCCATTCAATTAATGTAATAGCATTAGTAATATCATCAAATAATCCTAGATTGTGAATTTCATCTAAACTATTTATTCTAAATAAATCATAATGATTAATTTTGATTTGTTTAATTTGATACTCATTTAATAAATTGAATGTAGGACTTGTTACTTCCGTTATTTTAAGTCCATTTTGTTTTTGAAAATTGTTGATTAGATATCTAATAAAAGTAGTTTTTCCAACACCCATCTCACCCACAAAAAAAACTACATGTCCTAATTTCAATTTCTTTGAAATCTTCTTAGCTAATTCCTCTGTTTTTTTTTCTGAAGATAAATTGATAAAATCACTTTTAGTAGCGATAGGCATTAGGTTTGAAAGGTCCCTCTACCCCTACACTGATATAATCTGCTTGATCTTTAGAAAGTTTAGTTAATTTAGCACCAACTTTTTTAAGATGAAGTGTAGCTACTTTCTCATCTAAATGTTTTGGTAAAACATAAACTTTGTTTTCATAATTTTTATGATTATTCCATAGTTCTATTTGAGCAATAACTTGATTTGTGAAAGAAGCGCTCATTACAAAACTTGGATGCCCTGTAGCACAACCCAAATTTACTAATCTACCTTCTGCCAATAAAATTATTCTTTTTTTGCTAGGTAGTTCAATTTCATGTACTTGGGGTTTTACTTCAGTCCATTTGTAATTTTTCAAAGCTTCAACCTGGATTTCATTATCGAAATGTCCGATATTACATAAGATTGCTCTATCCTTCATATCTCTCATATGGTCAGCTGTAACAATATCTTTATTACCAGTCGCAGTTACAACTATATCTGCTTTACTAATTGCTTCATCCATTAAAACAACCTCATAACCTTCCATTGCAGCTTGCAATGCGCATATTGGATCCGCTTCAGTAACCAACACACGAGCCCCACTCTGCCTTAATGATGCAGCACTTCCTTTTCCAACATCACCAAAGCCTGCAACGATTGCAATTTTTCCTGACATCATTACATCAGTGGCTCTTCTAATTCCATCAACTAAACTTTCTCTACACCCATATAAGTTATCAAATTTTGATTTGGTAACAGAATCATTCACATTTATTGCTGGAACCAACAAAGAATTTTCTTTTTCCATTTTATTCAAAGCTTTTATCCCTGTAGTTGTCTCTTCCGAAACTCCTTTAACATCTTTTAATAAATCTTTATATTCATTGTGCATCATTGCTGTTAAATCCCCACCATCATCTAAAAGCATATTAGGTTTCCAACTTTTCTTACCTTCAATGGTTTGTTTTATGCACCAAACATATTCCTCCTCTGTTTCTCCCTTCCACGCATAAACTGGAATACCAGCTTTTGCTATCGCTGCTGCTGCATGGTCTTGAGTAGAGAAAATGTTACAAGATGACCATCTTACTTCTGCACCTAAATCTACTAAGGTTTCAATTAATACTGCTGTTTGTATTGTCATATGCAAACAGCCTATAATTCTTGCACCCTTTAAAGGAGATTTTCCATCATACTCCTCTCTCAAAGCCATAAGTCCCGGCATTTCACTCTCAGCAATTGAAATTTCTTTACGTCCAAATTCAGCTTGAGATAAATCTTTTACTTTATAATCTTCCATCGTGGCTCTTCTAACAATTAAAAATTAATTAATCAATAGAACTCTTTAAACTTTTGGAAATTCTATTTCCATACTTGCACCTTTTTTATCTTGTCTATTAGATGCTTTTATTGTGGCATTGTGTAAATCGACTAAATTTTTGACAATGTTAATTTCTACATCCCCTGTACGTGGAACAATGCAGTCCACCATCGCATTGGGGAATGTGCAATTTTTTTCAATCCAATTAGCTAATTCAAAATTTCTTTTGGTGGCAATCCCTAAAATGGCTTGTTTTAATTTATTTCCGTTTTCCATGAGGTTGTCGCAGCTCAGTCCAGTAAAAGGACCACAACCAGATTGACGTCTGAGATCAAGGGCACTCACCATTGCTCCAAAGGCAGTACGAGGACTGTCTGGATTTTGTATATCATGAACTAAATCAGGGTGGTCTAACATTAATTCGCCCTTTTCATTAATAAAGTAACCCCCTTCAGTCACTGTTAAAGAAACGATACGAATATTTGGTTGAGCCATAGCTTGAATTAGTGATTGATTATTTTTTTCTACAGCCACATAGTCCACCATCGGACCTATGATTTCAGATGATTGATTTCCCTTAGGGTCTAGTTCAATCAAAGTAGTCAGATAATCTTGATTTGCTAATTTTTCTCTCATTGAAATATCGTATTCTGTTACACCTGATCCAATAATGGCCCAGTCTAGATCCATTCCTTTTTGCATTAATCGATGGAGGTACCAAGAAAGATGAGCTCGATGAAAATTTCCTACCCCTATATGAACGATGCCCGCTAGAAGCTGTGAGCGGTCATAGGTTGGTTTGATAGTAGACCCATTAATTTGAGCCAAGGCTTCATTATTTAAATCGACAATTGGATGTTGTTTTGAAGTGACAGCCATTAGCTCATCCACTGGCCTCCATCCACATTATAGGTTTGAGCGACCACATAATTAGACTCCTCACTCGCAAGGAACATCGCCATTCCAACTAAGTCACTAGGAAGGCCCATTCTTCCATAAGGGACACCTTCGCCCACTTCTTTTTTCTTCTGACCCAAGGGTTTTTCCTCATATTTCGCGAAAAATGCATCCACTCCGTCCCAGTGCTCGCCGTCCACCACGCCTGGAGAAATGGCATTTACATTAATTTTATGTTTAATCAGGTTTAATCCAGCAGATTGAGTCAGGCTGATCACAGCCGCCTTAGTCGCACAGTATACAGCAACGAGCGACTCGCCCCGACGACCAGCTTGACTGGCCATATTGATGATCTTTCCACCTTTGCCTCGTTCAATCATTTTTTTAGCAATAGCTTGAAGGGTAAACAGCGTCCCAGAAACATTAATATCGAAGACTCGCTGATAATCTTCTCGTTGAATTTCTGTAATGGGGGCTGCTGTAAAGATGGCTGCGTTATTAATCAGTATATCTATTCCACCAAGTTGATCTACAGCAGTATTTACAGCTTGATCTATGCTATCTTGTTTGGTGACATCCATCTTTACAGCAAGAGCATTGGCACCGATTTCTTGAGCGGTAGTAGTAGCGCCCTCAATATTAATATCAGCAATTACTACCATAGCTCCCTCTTTGGCAAAGGCCTCAGCAAAGAATTTTCCAATTCCTCTTGCAGCACCAGTGATAAAAACTACTTTGTTAAGAAAGCGCACTACTGGCGTTCTCCTTTTTCATTGAATAAATGCAAACTTTCTTTTTTAGGCTGTAAAAATACTTCTTGGCCTCGATTAAAGCTTTTCTCTCCATCTGCACGAACGGTGAGGGTCTCGGCTACGCCACTATCTTGAATATGTAAAAAAGTATCTGATCCCAAACTCTCTGCCATTTTGACAATACCTTTCCATTCACTTTGCTCTGAGGTAATGGAAATATGTTCAGGTCTAATACCCACCGTGTGCGCACCTTGTGCTTGAGCCCATGACCCCTCAATAAAATTCATCTTCGGAGAACCAATGAAGCCTGCCACGAATAAATTTTTCGGATTTCGATATAACTCGAGGGGTGTGCCCACCTGTTCGATTACACCATGGTTCATGACCACAATTCGGTCTGCCATGGTCATGGCTTCAACTTGATCATGGGTCACATAAATCATGGTGGTATTCAAACGCTTGTGTAATTCAGAGATTTCAAGACGCATTCCTACACGCAGAGCTGCATCTAAATTGGAAAGGGGTTCATCAAATAAAAAGGCAGAGGGCTCACGAACAATCGCTCTTCCGATAGCCACACGCTGACGCTGTCCCCCGGATAGTTGGGCGGGTTTACGCTCCAAATAATCATTCAAATTCAATACTTCTGCCGCTTTTCGAACCTTTTCATCAATGGCGTCTTTATCCATTCCCACCATTTTTAAAGGAAAGGCAATATTCTTATAAACGTTCATATGCGGATAGAGAGCGTAGGATTGGAAAACCATCGCCAAGCCTCTTTTAGCAGGAGCATCTTGGCTTGCTTCTCTTCCATCAATTTGAATGGATCCGCTGGTGAGATCTTCAAGACCAGCGATTAATCGTAAAAGAGTGGATTTCCCACAACCAGAAGGTCCCACGAAAACCGTAAACTCCCCATCTTTAATTTCTAGATCTAAGGGTTTGATAACCTGAAGATCCCCGAAGTTTTTGGTTACCTGTTTTAATTCAATAAATCCCATTTTCTCTCCTTTACTTCACGGCTCCAAACGTTAATCCGCGTACTAATTGTTTTTGACTAAACCAACCTAAAATTAAGATTGGAGCAATCGCCATCGTTGAGGCTGCGCTCAGTTTCGCAAAAAACAATCCTTCAGGACTGGAGTAACTAGCAATAAAGGCAGTCAAGGTTCCCGCCTTTGCAGCAGTCAGATTCAAAGTCCAGAACGACTCATTCCACGCTAAAATTAAATTTAATAAAATAGTGGAGGCAATTCCAGGAATTGCCATTGGTGTAAGCACATAAACTATTTCTTTCCAAAGTGAGGCACCATCCATGCGAGAGGCCTCTAAGATATCACGAGGAATTTCTCTGAAATACGTGTAGAGCATCCATACAATAATGGGCAAGTTGATCAACATTAAAATGATCACTAAAGCAAGACGACTATCTAAAAGTCCTAATTTAATACAGCCAATATAAATAGGATAGAGAACACCGACGGCAGGAAGCATTTTCGTCGAAAGCATCCACAACAAAATATCCTTGGTGCGCTTGGTAGGTACAAAAGCCATCGACCAAGCTGCAGGGACGGCAATTAATATCCCTAGCAAGGTAGAGCCCCCAGCTACAAAAATCGAATTCCATAAAAATTTCATATAATCAGATCGCTCCTGGACAATGGCATAATTCTCTAAGGTCCAGTCAAAGAATAAGAACAATGGCGGATCGTTAATCGCCTGGCCTTCAGTTTTAAAACTAGTCAGTACCGTCCAGAGAACAGGAAAGAAAATAAGAAGCCCAATGGTCCAAGCAATAACGGTATTGACCATTTTTTGTTGATTTTTAACACTTCTAGCCATTTAACTCTCCTTGGCATCGAGGGATTTACCCACGATCCTCATTAAAAAGATGGCCACTATATTGGCTAGAATAATAGCATAGACGCCGCCAGCCGAACCCAGTCCTATGTTTTGACTTTCCAATACTCGCTGGAAGATCAAATAAGTAAGAGTCTTAGTTCCAAAGGCACCGGCCGTGGTAACAAAGATTTCGGCAAAAATTGAAAGTAAGAAAATAGTTTGTATGAGAATGACAATGGTGATCGCACGAGAAAGGTGAGGGAGAATAATATACCCAAAGCGTTTGGTAGGATTAGCTCCATCCATCTCTGCTGCCTCCAGTTGCTCTCGATCCAAGGATTGAATAGCAGTTAAGAGAATGAGAGTTGCGAAGGGAAGCCACTGCCAACTCACAATCAAAATAATCGAACCCATACTAAACTGGCTCAGCCACTCTAAAGGCTGGAGTCCAAAAAATCTCCACAGGTGAGCTAAGATCCCATTGATCGGATCCATAAACATATTCTTCCATACAAGACCTGAGACTGTTGGCATGACAAAGAATGGTGCAATGACTAGGATGCGCACAATCCCTTGGCCCCACATCGGTTGATCTAAAAGAAGAGCTAACAAAACTCCAAATATAACTGTGATAGCCAAAACAAAACCCACAATAATTAATGTAGTATAGACGCTTGGCCAAAAAGAACTTGATGTCACAAAACGAACATAATTATCAAAACCGACCCAACCAAGATCACCACCGCGAAGGGGGAGATATTTTTTAAAACTGAAGTAGAGAGTAGTTGTCAGAGGGGCTAGCATCCAGCCCAACAAAAGAATAACAGCAGGCGCCATCATAAGTCGAGCGACTCCTCGGGAATTGAGCTGGCTGATCACTGGCTATTACCTTTGTATGAATTTGATTAAACCTTAAAATAAGAGGGGTAGTAAATCTACCCCTCTTAGGAAATGAATTAAAGCTTATCTGTAACCAGCAGCTTCCATTGCGTCATTAGTAATCGCCTGAGCTTTTGCTAATGCTTCATCAATGGACTGTTGACCAGCGTATGCAGCTGAGAATTCTTGGCTGACATCAGTTGCAATACCAGCAAATTCTGGGATCGCTGCGAACTGAATACCCACATATGGGCTTGGATCAACTGTTGAATTTAGCGGATCTGCAGACAAAATAGAGTCTAAAGTCATCTTTGCGAAAGGAATATCCTTATAGTTTGGATTTTCGTAAAGTGAAGTTCTAGCTCCTGGAGGAACGTTTGCCCATCCTTCATTAGCTGCTACTAACTCAATGTAACCATTAGAAGTTGCCCACTCAATGAATTGCTTTGCAGCATCTTCTTTTTGAGTACCAGCTGGGATCGCTAGAGCCCATGCCCATAACCAGTTTGAGCGGACGCCCATACCGTTATCAGGTGCTAAAGCAAAACCAACACTGTCAGCAACAGTAGAGTCATTAGGGTTAGTTACGAAAGATGCAGCCACAGTTGCGTCAATCCACATACCACATTTACCCTGTTGAAATAATGAAAGGTTCTCATTGAAACCGTTAGTTGCAAATCCAGCAGGACCTGCATCTGTCATCATGTTGTAGTAGAAGTTTAATGTATCTGACCACTCACGTGTATCGAACTGAGCGTTCCAGTCTTCATCGAACCATCTCGCACCGAAAGAGTTTGACATTGCTGTGATGAACGCACCGCCTTCACCCCAACCAGCTTTACCTCTTAGGCAAATACCGTTGATCTCATTATCTCTATCAGTCATTGCACGAGCTGCTTTTGCAATAAAGTTCCATGATGGAGCCGCAGGCATCTCTAAACCAGCTTTTGCCATTAGGTCAGTTCTGTACATCACCATTGAGCTCTCACCGTAGAAAGGTGCAGCATATAAAGTACCATCATGTGATAAACCACCAGCCATGGCAGGTAATAAGTCACCGACATTGTAATCAGCAGATAGATCGTCTAAAGGAACTAACCAACCGTTAGAACCCCAGATTGGTGTTTCGTACATACCAATAGTCATGATATCAAATGCACCACCCTTAGTTGTGATGTCAGTTGTTACTCTTTGACGAAGTACGTTTTCTTCTAAAGTTACCCACTCAACTTTATGGCCAGTCTTAGCTGTAAAGTCGTCAGTTAAACCTTGCATACGGATCATATCGCCGTTGTTCACAGTCGCGATTGTTAGAGTCGTAGCATGACTTCCTGCATAGGTAACACTTGCAGTCAGCGATAATGCCAATACTGCAGATGAGATTAATTTTGTTATTCTCATGTTATCCTCCTAATTATAGATATAGAGAATTCAACAACAGTTTTTTACTCGCGTCAATATTAAATTTACACGCGTAAAATACTTAAGATGAGTCGCGAAGGATTAATTTAGCGGAATATAAGGTTTCTGGGCGTTTTTTCGATTTACCACCATTGTTGATAAGTTCAAATAAGGCGAGTGCGGCATTATCTGACACCGTGTGATAATCATGTGCGGCAGTTGTTAGGGGCGGTGAGGTGAATCGAGAGTAGGGGTTGTCATCGCATCCGGAGACCCGTAAATCACAACTTTTAGTTTTTCCTACTTTAACACCCATCTCACTACAGGCAGATAAAAAACCAATGGCAAGTCGGTCGTTACTACATAGGATCGTATTGGAGTTCATTTCGTTTTTTCTTAATAATTTCAAGGCACCCTGGCGGCCAATCTCCTCAAATTCCCAACCCGTCCCCTCAATGCTGATAACCTGAGGTTTGAGTTTTAAATCATTCATAATTTTAAGATAGGCCTCTCGTCTTTTATTAGCATTGGGGTTAGCTGGGTAGCGCATTTCAAAAAAACTAGGAGCGCTCCCTGTGCTATTCAAATATTCAACAGTTTGAGAAATAAAACTATGATTATCAGAACCGATAAAAGCAGCACCCAACCCTTCAATATTACTATCAAAGAGGATCGTTGGTACGTTTTTACAAAATTTTTCAATTTTAATTTTATCAGAACTTCGACGACCCAGCGGCGCCATTAAAACACCCGCAGGTTTTAGCGAGCGAAGTGTATCGAGGATTGCATTTTCTTGAGCTTGCTCTCCATGTGAAGAAAATAAAAAGGGGGTGTACCCAGCATCAATGCATCGACGCTCTAAGTTTCGAGCAATCTCCGCAAAGAAGGGGTCAGAGACATAAGGAACAACAATACCAATATTCTTTGTGAGCTGCCGGTTTTGATTAATGGCATAAAAATTAGGATAGTAATCATACTTTTCTAGGGCAGCTTCGATTTTGGTTTTTAAACTTTCGCGAACACTGGAGGGATCATTAAAGAACTTGGAAATGGTAGGTCTAGATATCCCGCTCGCTTGAGCGAACTCCTCCATATTTTTTATCTTCGTTTTAACCATATCTCCAAAAAACGGATTTTAACGCGTGTAAAAAAAATAAACAAGAATACTTTTACACACAACTTTTTGATGAACCTTCTAAATTATAGGTAGAAGCGAGGATTAAATGTCTTATATAATAAGACAATGGGATGGTGGCTTGGAGAAGAGGAAAAGCAAGAAGAATCAACCATTCCCTATGCCAAATGTACTGAATGTGGCGATTACAAAGAAGTTTCCAAGAAATATATAAATAAGACAACCGAGGAGATGGTTACTATCTGCTATGACTGCGGAAAGCAACGCTATATCGAGTCTTTAATGGTCGTCTCGGCAATTGACGGATTTGATGATTTATATACTCTTTTTAAACTCTAAAATAGGCTTTTACCTGTGGTCGAAACATTAATAAAAGAGCAATAAATTGTATTAATGTGTTTAAACTTAAAATCGTTCTTATGCTCATTTCATTAATACCAATCTCTGGAAAAGGTGAGAAAGGTGCTGAAAAAGAGTGTGATAACGCTCCAAATAAATCAAAAATCCCAACCGCATTCCAAGCTAGCAAAATTCCCCAAAGTAAAGCTGATGGCTTTTTCCATATCCTATAAGCAAGAAATAATGCAGTAGTGCCTATCACGAAATCGCCAAGAAAAGCTATAGTCCAATCAGATGAAGCTGCACGTTCACTTCCTATAGCTCCAAGTGTAAGAAAAAGACCAGAGCCAACTGCTCTGAACACCATCCATCCAGTTGTAAAAATTAATAATTTTACTTGAATATGCATCTTTATGACTCTAGATAAATAATGTGAATTATACAACCAATGAAAAAAACTTTTTTTAAAATCAGGGAAAGTAAAGTATTTCAATACACAGTTTTATTGATAATCATTTTTAATGCATTTACGATTGGTCTAAATACTTACGAATTAGGAGAAATTTCAAGAATATTTATTAAATATCTAGATTATTTGATAACCATATTTTTCGTTATAGAAATTACAATTCGTTTTATTGGTGAGCCTAAAAAATCAAATTTTTTAAAAAATGGTTGGAATATTTTTGATACTATCATTGTATTAGTCTCCTTAATACCAATACCTAATAACTCTAGTTTTTTATTATTTAGATTATTAAGAGTATTTAGAGTTTTAAGAGTAATTTCAATTATACCTGAGCTAAAATTAATTATTGAGTCTTTGATCGGATCTCTAAAAAGAGTTTTTTATGTAAGTCTGTTATTATTTATCATTCTTTACATATACGCCACGATTGGCTCAATAGTCTTTTCTGATAATATACCTTCTCGATGGTCTGATGTGGGAGTTTCGATGATCACTTTATTTCAAGTTTTAACCCTTTCATCATGGGAGCAGGTTATGCTTCCCCTTCAAGACGTGCATTGGTGGGCATGGATTTATTTTTTTAGCTTCATAATTGTTTGTGCTATTACAATGTTAAATCTCTTAATTGCAATTTTAGTTGATGTTGTTGTTAATCAGAATGATAAGAAAGAGGATGTTGCTAATATGAAACTAAGAAATAATGTTGAAAAGTTAAACGAACAATTTTCAGAAGAAATTAACCTAGATAAGTTAAAAAGAGACCAATAATGACAGCGGATATATTGATGCCAATTATCTATTTAGTTTGTTTACTAATTTTAATTGGTCCTCGTTTCTTAGAAACGAATTCCTCTTTCAAACAACTACTTAGTAATCTGAGTATATGGGCTTTAATAATCATTTTGATATCTTTGGGCTATCAGTTTTATAATTATTTCATTCGCTAAAGTTTAAAAAGCATAGCTTGTATAAATTTTAAAATTTACCTCATCTTTAAATGAAGATTGATGGTAATCATCCTCAAGATTTATTGGTACATACATATCTATGCCCCCTTTAAACTGAGAAAAAAATCTACTCTCATAATTAAAAGTCATAGCCCTGGTGTTTTTATCAATATCATTTTGTAAAGAAATAAAATATTGTGTGTCATCGATATCATTTAAGATTAACCTTGCTCCATAAAATAAATCATTTTGATTACTGTGATGAGATTTAGATCCTCTTGAGTCATAAGTGTACTCTATGATATTTGATAGGTCCCAATTTTTTTCAAATAATCCATACAGGGTGTGCTCAGTACCTACAATAAATCCATAATAATCGTCAATATTTCCATCTAAATTGTACTGATTACTTCGATTTATAAATTCTCCCTTATGTAAAAAATCTCCCTGAGTGGCTTGCAACTCAATTCCAATTTGAGTTATCTCTGAGTAATTAGGAACTAATTGATTTGATGAAACAATTAATGCTGGGTCTTTTGTATTTCCTTTATAGAAAGTTAAACCATAATCGTATTCATCAATATATCCAGACCAACGAAGTCCAATGCCTAAATTTTCTTTTTTTGCTCCTTTAGAGTAATTATTTTTGGATTTAATATTTAAAGTTTGTTGTGAGCGAACCTGCGATTTGGGATAAATATTTGTATTAGACGGAAGAATATAAAAATCTAGCTCACTTGAAGAAAAATATCTTTTGATGTTGAACATTGTTTGTCCTATCTTTTTTCCAGATGCTAGACCAAGAGAATAATCTTTGGAATTGATAATATCTACGGGGTTGTAAAATTCATTTTTACCCCAAAAAACAATATTGTTACCAGCAAGAATATTGGTATTTTCAAAAGCGTAATCTAAATAAGCTTCGTTAAAATCTAGATTTTGTGCTGATCCTGGATAAGAGTCTTTAATATTCATTTTAAGCTTCCCAGTTAAATTATCTTTTTCAAAAAAATAGTTATACTCAACATTTGTTGAATTTAAAAAATTTTTTCTATTATCTCCTTCAATGTCTTCTAAAAATATAGTGGAGCTTACTTCTATTTCGCCATAGTGTTCGGAATAAAACTCAGCTTTTGAATAAGAACTAATAAGTAGAAGATTTAATAAAATTAAAAAAAAATTTGTCATCTAGCCATTTTGGCTAATTTTTCTGGGTTAAAATCGTTAATTGACAAGTTTGTTTGAAATTCATAATTTTCCCAGGTAATGTTAGTTGATTTACCTGTTTGCAAGTTCTTCATTTCTAATATATCTGCTCTCCAAAACTTATCTAAATATTTCTGATAACTTTTAAAATCTAGTTCTTTTTCGAGGTCACCACGTCTGTTATGAAATTTCACAGTTTGGTATCGTAGTTCACTTACATCAATATAAATTACTCTTTTGGAGTAACCTGATTTTTTATTTTTTGGAGTGGCTTCAATGACATGACATTGCAAACTAGGGTCAGCTGGACAATTTATATCCTCTAGCCATAAAAAATTATAATCTTCAGGCTCATCTGTTGATAAATCTTCGTATGAAAATTCCGATGATACAAATTTTCCAGTCCTATTAGATGAGGATATTCTTTTTACTCTTTTTAGAGCTGGAAGATAAAGCCATTGATCGTCATCATTTGGTTCAATATTGGCATGAGTTAATAAAGATGTTCCTTTGACATCTCTTGGCTCAGTAAAAACAATAATACTTTTATCTCCTAAAGTTTCATCAAGCTCTTCAAATATAAAATTTTTAAAACTTCTAACACTTTCATTGCCTGATTTATCTTTTAGTATCATTTTTCCAACAACAGTGCTGTCGACAAAACCGTTATCTAAAGCAATACTTTTTTCAATAATCTCTAATCCTTTTTCTTCTGCGGACTGAGCAAAAATTTGACTACAGAAAAGAGTCAAAATTGAAGTCAGAGTGATGATAAATATTTTCATGTTGTTTTCCTTTTTAATTTAAAGTTGTCGATCCAGATCAATACGGGAGGTAAAAGTAAATAATCAACTACTAAGGCAAATACAACAGTAATTGCTGTTAACTGGGCCATATCTTTATTCACAGCAAAACCTGATTGCGCCAAGACGCAGAAGCCTAAAAAAAGACCTATAGTTGTTGTTGTTAATGCCATACCTACTTTTTCGAATGCTTGTCTAACACTATCTTCAGGGGATTTTCCTTCCTTTCTAGCTTTAGCATACTTTAGCATAAAATGAACAGAGTCATCGACAACAATGCCTAAAGTCATCGCCACAACAATTGAGACAGCAAGAGTTACGGAGCCTGTAAAGTAACCCCATAAACCAAAAGCCATTGCTGCTGGAAGTAAATTAGGTATCAGACTCATTAATCCATATTTTACATTTCTAATCACTAGTAATATTATAAAGGAGATACCTATCAATGCTAAACCAGTACCTTTCAACATGGCCGGAACATCTCGAGAAGATATCTTGGAGAAGACCTGCGAAGTGCCCGTAGATTTGGTACTAAGTTCAGGTGCGTTTTCATCAAACCAGCTTTGGACTTTTTTATCTAGCTCAAGGAAACCTTTGGTAGTAGTTTTTGACACATTAGCCGTCACTCTTAATGCAGATTTATCGACATTTATTTGATCTGTTAAATCTAATCCATAACCTAAAGATAACTCATACAGAAATAGGTATTGTGCTGCTTCAAGCTCTGAGTTAGGTACTTTATAAAAACTCTCGTCATCCTCATTAAAGTTTTGATTTAGTCGTTTCACAACATCTGTATAGGATCTCACGCTTGAAATATTTGGCTGACTCCTTAAGAAATTCACAAGTGATTCAACCTTCATTAAATATTCAGGATCATTAACCCCATTTTCTTTACCAGAATTAACTGAATACTCTAATGCATTTAAACCTGCAAAATTATCTTCGTAATAATCTATTGATTGTCTGAGTTCATACTCTGGCCCAAAATATCTAAGAAAATCATCCTCTAGAGAAATTTTTGATATTCCAAAAACTAGAATTGCTATTAATGCTGCGGTAAAAGCTAGTAATGAGTTCTTTCTTCTTATTACAAATTCTGCCAGAAAGCTCATACTCTTGTCCATTGTGGCTTTCTGATTTTGTTTTTTTAAAGGCAACAAACTAATAAGAGCAGGTAACATTGTAAGTGTATAAAACAAAGCTGCAATTACTCCGACGAATACGATATTACCTAATTGTCTAAAGGGAGGTGAGATAGAAAAATTTAAAGATAAAAATCCAATAGCTGTTGTTAAACAAGCAACGGTAATCGCTGGACCGTGATCCACTATAGCTCTTCTAACCCATTCATTTCTGTCAGGGGTAATGGTCATTGTTTGCCTGACAGAGGAGAGGATGTGAACTGCGCTCGCAACGGCAAGCGTCATTACCATTAAAGGTGCTACAACAGTTGCATTATTAATGTTTGTGCCAGACCAACCCAAGGCTCCAACAGATGAGCCAGCACATAATACTATAATAATAAAAATTAACCCTACCCCAAAAATAGTCCTAAGGATTATAGCAACTGCAATTAGTGTAACTAAGATCATCATTGGAGTTAACTTAGCCGTATCGTCTTGACCTGAGACACTGTATTGATTATTTAAAGGAACAAACCCAACCATTCTAAGCTCAATCTCAGGAAATTGACTCTCAAATTCTTTTTTAAGAATTTCTACTTCATTCATGACATAAGGAATTTCAATAATTGCATCCTTGCCTGGTAAACGAAATAAAATATTTACTTGGGAAATTGAGTTATCAGAATTGATAAATGCATTTTTTAATTCAATTCGAGAATTAGCAACTTCTTCAGCATAATTAGCATCCTCTTCTGAAATGTTTTCAATGTCTGTTATTAAATCCTCAACGATAAGACTATCGCCGTCTGCATAGCTATTTTGGTAATTAGTTAATGAGTAAACTGTCCGAACATAAGGCAATAACCATGCTTTTTCAGTAAGTATACCAATAGCATTTAGATTTTTAGGTGTAAAAATATCGCCATTTTTAGGAGATATAACAAAAGCCAGATTATCATCTTTTGAGTACTCCCCTTCAAAGTTTTCTAATGCTATTCTGTCAGGATTGTTTTCGTCAAAAAAAACTCTGGCGTCAGTATCAAATTTAATATTAGGGGCTCCTGCCATTAGGACAAAAGCTATTACAAAACCAATTAGTATAAAAAAAATTCTTCTTTTAATAACTAACTCTGCAAGTTTGGGGAAAAAATTACTCATTTCGAATAGGTACATAACTTTTATGAAAATTACATTAAAAAAAGATCTATTTATTTATTCTTTTATATCATTAGCTTTATGCAAGAAATTAATAAATCAATTAAATTTTTCTTGTTTGACCGTGGGCCATATAAGAAAACTCATCTTTTTTTAATTTCAATTTTTTAGATAGTTGTTTAAGTAATTTAATTGGCTCATCCATTGGTTCATCAGTAAGTTGAAAAGTTCCCCAATGCATTGCTATAGACTGTTTTGAATTAATATCTTTATGAATTTGAATTGCCTCTTCCACATTGCAATGTGAGTCTTTCATAAACCATCTTGGAGCATATGCTCCAATAGGTATTGTAGATAAATCAAATTCACCAAATTTCTTTTGAATGTCTTGAAAATCTCTTGAGTAACCAGTATCACCTACAA